>JGI24158J21664_10000480_pt1 | contig 36627 bp, 20 predicted proteins | sample Ectturendosymbi3_FD_21664 | JGI IMG/M metagenome (IMG submission 21664) | reverse complement strand
CATGATAATGAATTCCCAAGGGGTAACATGCAGTGCATTGTTCAAACCTAAAAAGTCCCCATTATTATAGTCCCACACAAAAAATTCATTTACATCTGGACAGTCACATTATTTCCATACTAAACTGTACAGATGCGGAAGCACGAAAGGTATAGGCTACGGCCCTGAAAACAGGAGCATAGGCTGTAACTACACTCTTGGCTATTATTGTGTTGTTTCATGTGCGGTGAGCAACGCAACGAATAATCTTCCTTTTGGACAGCTTCTGGAACAATCAAAGCGCAGTGTAATTTTTTCCAGAGACCAAAGCGTAGACTAGGTTTGAATAGTTATTCAGAGATTTAGCGGGTTTTGTGCTATGTGTTGGTAGTATCAGATCAATGCTTTTGCAATCTCACAATATTGCTTCAGCTTCAGTTGTGTGTAACAAGTTTGCAGACAAATGCATATCTTGCTACAAACTTGGGGCAAATGTCACGATAGATATGAACAACTCTTTTCAACAAAAGCTTATTACCGCCTCACGATGCATTTACTCAATAAACCGGATAAATTCGATAAAATTGTGTTTGGCTGTAGACGTTGAAACAAAGTAGCCTATATCAGGAATGCAAGCAGTCACTTGGAAAAACATGAAACACATGTCCCTGCGCGAAGGTTTTCTGAATGGGTTGTCATGGTGTGGGATTTAAACCAGAACCGCTCCCACATGCGTCGGAAAGGTTTTTCCAGAGGTAGCAAAAAAGATTTTCTAGGGGGAGCCAAAAGTGGCGAAATTTCATTTCACCCACTGGCAACTAACTACCTTTTTTGCTAAAAATGGAAAATGTCAATTTCAATTTCCAGGGGGGCCGAAGTCCCCCTGTCTCTCTTCCGACGCCCATTACCGTCACCAGAAAGTCATCAATAGGGGAGCTTTACATTTGTGCAGGAGGACTTAACATTCTGAAAATTTGATAAAATCTCCACTGATTTATATTGTTTCATATTTCAATTTGAAGGGGCTGAATTCACTAATGCTTCCACGTGGGACGGTACTGTTTCAAACGTCCCTTGTGCTGTTAATATTGAAATACAAGTACGTATTAAGTAATAATAAACAACAATCATCGAAACAAGTGGTTGAAAATGACAGGGCAAACAATTAATAAGGTTTTGCCTGGCGTTCTTCACAAGCAAATCATCTAAGAATTCATCAAAATTTGTTTCCCAAAGTTTGTTGCTTTTAATGCACCGAATGCTTAGTGTGGACCACCTCTCCTGGAACATTTAATTCATTTCTAATTCTTCTGAATCTTGAAAAAGACCTTTCTCTTGATCAGTTAGTGACCATCAAGCTAAGAAATAAGAGTCCTCATGGTTGCATAAAGTGTAGGTACCACTAATCCACCGCATCAGATTCAAATCCGCTTTTGTCATTTTCTTGCTGTTTCCTTATTCTCTGTCCCTTTGCGGTAGATGTGGTTGCCAATTGGCAAAGGGGCTTTTGCTTACTATTGGAGCTCATAAAGATCTTCTCTGATTTGCTTAGCATGGAAGGAGTACAAACTTGCGCAAGTAGCCCACTCAATAGCAATCTGATTTGTGAATGACTTTGCTAAAGAAAATTAAAATGGAAAAAATCACGTCTCAAAATAGCAAACAAGCTTTGTACGTTATAGAAACGCTAACAAAACTACTGCGTTGCTCAGAAGAGAAAACTTTGTTTTTATTGTAGGATACTGCTGCTCGCCCTACACATACTAGCTCCTATCTGCCTACTGCTGTACAACCTTAAACCTTTGATCAGGCCAGGTGCATTTCAAACACGAAAAGCCACAAGTTCTTTCGCCTGATTCACACGTAACCATAGATACGATACGATTCAGCAAACACAGGACGCAGCCAACATGCTTTGAATAGGACATCACTGGATCGGCATGCGGCTTGACCAACGGTCATTTTGAGATTCATGGAAACTCGTTGGAAGACGGTGACGTTATCAGCACGACATCTGGTTAGGTGAATAAAACCACATTTCATGAATAATTAAAACATCAATTTTTGGAGAATATTTATAGAACTGATCATATATCGGCAATTGACTCTATGCGTACCACAGTTTGTTTGAGGCTCCCTTGGATCTTGAGGCCCTAGGTTTAAACCTACATAGCCTATAGGCAAATCCGGTCCTGCGGTCACTGAATAGACTAAGAAGTGGCGTCGGCCGCTTTAATACATGCCTGTACCGCTGGGGCATGTTAGACACACCCAAATGCATCTGTGGCCATGAGCAGGAGTTGGCCAATTGTATAATCTTCGACTGTAACATCCTTCGCCCTCCGAACTGCCTGGAAGACCTGCAGTCCCCTAATATCAACAACATTAAATGGCTTGAGGACCTTGTGGATGTTGTTTGAACCGCTACTCACACTCAAGAAGAAGAACCGGTATTTTTCAATTTACTGCCGGTGACTCGACAAAACTTTCCAAAAACCAACAAAAAGTTGCTTGTCCCAAATTAATTCGAACATTACTGTAGAACCGGAATGTTAATATTTGAGTCGTGTTATCTACAGCAAAAAACATGCCTTCCGTCATGTACTGGAAGCATTTGTGTTTGCTCTTTTTAACTTTATCTGAAGGCTCCTTAAACTAAGCTGATGTTTCTGTCAAGAGCCACTAGCACCAAGTAGCACCATTTGTTGTATCGTTAAGTTCCATGATGGAAGGCAACTTTTTTGAGGTATAGTGTGTTGATGGCGCTTTATGACTACAGCGGTCTTGTGGCGCGTACACTGAAATTTACAAGGTCTGGTTTTGTTGCACTCGGTTTTGCCTTCAGGAGTTGATAGTCTTCGCAGCTCTTCCGCACACTGTGCGCCTGATAAGAAGGCTACAGCACCAATTTGCTAGTGTTTCCAATTCGGGGCAAAATTTTAAAACCCGGGTTTTGGGTACCTGAGAGAAAAAAAAACGGGAAAACCCGTTTTTTTTCGGTTTTGAAATGAATGCGATTCCTGAGCGATAAAACTCAATATCATTGTGAAATTATTACTGCTTGTCCCTGCGCAGTTTATTAGCGAATTATTATTAGTTAAAGACAGTTTTTCAATGATGTTTATAAGACTGACGCATGACAATCAATACACACGTTCAGTAGTCAGTCTGTTCCTGAGTTTTGTGACAAATAGTCCCGTGGCTGAAAAAGCCCTCTCTGGTTCCGCTGATTTGGTCTTGATTGTAATGAAGGCATGAAACAGTTTTTCAAGGTTATTTGACCTCTTCTTTGTAGCCTCAAAAAGACTCGTTTTCTTTTTCTCAGTTTGTAATCGGATTTCTTCCTGTGCCGGATTAGTTTTGTGGTATTCGCCCTCATGGAAAGTTAACGGAAGTGATATGCAAGAAGACTACGAAAAGCATTACAATTTAAAAGATTGGTTATCCTGCTTACCTGNTTTTACTATAGTTCCTTCATCCAACTTTTCTTAAACTTTCCAACATGCCAGGCCATGAAAAGATGCCATGAGCTTTCAGCGTATTTTGAACATACGTATATTCCAAGCAGACGACGGCCAGGACGCAGTGAACATTATAGTTCTGACATCTTTCCAGAGGAACGAGAGAATCATTTCGAAACTGTGTCTGAAGGGATTGCAACAACAACGAAGTTAGTCAAAGGTTGGCATTACCAAACATTACCGAATACATGCACTTTTTCATCGTTATCACGCAACATTATGGACTTTCATGAAAGGACTTGAAAAAGATATGCAGATGCAACTAAAAGCATTTTTACAAGGTCTATCCGGTTTGCAGCCATTTGCACCGAAGCGTCATCAAACACTAAAACAACGAGTCGAACATACAGTATCTCGATACTTGTTCAGTGTGATTTTAGCATACTTGCGTAGTATTGCGTATTTCTCGCACAAATAAAAACATGTAGAAATTTTTCAATGACTAATAAAGTGAATGGTTAATAATCTTTAAAGTGTTTAGTGATTAATTGCCCGTGATTAACTATCCAGTGATAAAAGATTAGTGATTTATCGTCACCAGTGTTTTCTCTAAGAAAATTCTACACTGAGCAAATGTTTGTTTTATTGCGTATGCAATTGCGCAGCGATGCAGACACATAACCAACGAAGTGTTTCAAGCGGTAAAAGGGCTAAGCGTTACATATACGATATTAAATTTGGAATGTCGCAAGTGCGCAAGGAAGAGATTTCACTGTGCAAATGATCTGGTGGTATTGCGCAGTTGCGCAGTTACCCACTTTAGAAGGGACACTTATCACCACGTGATTAAATGTCACCAAACCGTGTAAGTGATTAAATGTCTGCGTGATCAACTATCTAGTGGTTTCATGTCAGTGATTAATTGTCGCGTGATGAAATGACGAGTGATGAAAAGTCACCAAACCTTCGCTGCTACACAAGCGATCCTTAACATTTCTATATATGAACAGCCCTATAAACGTTCAGCGTTTACTAATTTTGATCTAAGCATCCATTCAAAGGCAACATCAAGGTACAGTGAAGCATCTGACTTCGTGCTATCAACATACAATTCAGGGACACACTGAGGTTAGATGGCGCCCGGGGCAAGAAATAATTTTGGCGCCCCCTGGGAACAAGTGTACTGTATTGAGGAAAGTGCTTGCGACATTTTTGGGCTTTTCGGCGCTCCCAGTAATTTTGTGCCCGGGGCATTGTGCCGCCCTTGCCCACCCTCGGTACATCCCTGATAAAATCTGAACAAAAGCAAACGCACATCGACTTTTGAATCATTGGGGTAAGCCTAATTCCGGAACACTATACAAGTTATAAAAATATAATGTATCAACCGATTTTCAGCAAAGATATTGTTAAATTCCAAAGTCTAGGGTTCAGGTAGCACTGCTGCAGCGGATCGAATAACAGATCGACTGTTACTCCTGTAGTAATGGATCGACTGTACATCAAGCAGAAGTAGTGTTGGAAGTAAAGTTGCCATACTAAACTAAAAGTTTGTCTCGTCACAGCCTTAGATTCAACACGATGGCAAGTAGTGATAGAGGTAGCGTATAAATGTTTTTTTTGAGCAAACCCTTAAGTCAAGTCAAGTCAAGTCATGTTTGCGCTGTAAGTAGTCAGCAGTAAAACAGTCCGCCTCTTCTTCCATTAAAATAAAATACTCACGTGAAGAAAACTTGTTTGTCCGATCTTGTCTTGTCTGCTTTATTAGGCCCGAAGAAAAATATCTTGGAATGTATTTCAAATTTAATCATTTTGCTTTGGGTAGATTTTTGTTGATGTTTCCATTTCAATCATTACCTTGCGCACTTCAAAACAACTTCTTCCATGGTGGTTGAAGTGACCCTGCGCACATGAACGTTACATCTGTCAGGTTTTTTTGTATGCCGGGAATCTCCGAATTTCGACAGATGGCAGGATGTGGTAGATGTGTTTTCAATTTTTAGCAACAGTAAAGGTATTATTGCCTAAATTGCTAGGTGCTTAAGGTTAACGTTAATGCGTTTGATGCTGCTGCAAGGCTATTTCTGTATCAAACTGAGAAAAGGAATCGATGACAATTTTTTAGGAAACAATGAAGTCCAAAGGTTTCACCCAAGAATCTTTTGAAAAGTTCGTTAGATTGAAACAAAAAACTAATGTGTATTTTCTTAAACACACCAGACGATCTTTTTCAGGGTTGTTCCTTCTAAAAGTTTCAGGTGTTCCTCCACATAAAGTGGCCGAGTTTCCTTTTAAGGTTTTGAAATGCTAAGTTAGACATCAAGCCGTAAAAAGTTTTGAGAGAAGCGAAAAAGTTTTTCATTTGGCGATGAATAGATCTTAAAAAGTTGTGTAACAACGAATAATTGCCCCTTAACTAGAGGTGTGCATGGACTGGATGTTAGATTTTTTTGGATCCGGACTCCGGCTGCTTCCAACGGGATCAGCAGTGAGAATGTCTTTCCTGCAGCCGGATCCGGACTGGATTTGGATTTTGTGTTTACTGAAAAAACGTTACTGTTTGTTTGCTTGAATTATACTTACCCGGATTAAAAAAGGAGTCGGATTGCTTGTGTCTAGTTGGTACCGGATCAGTATTGGATTGGGACTAAAAAAACAGAGCCCGCATACCTCTACTCTTAACTTGCATAGTTACAACTAGCTATTGCAATGATCGAAACAATTAAAAGAGGAAACAGACCAAGACACTAACCACTGGGAAATAGATTTCCATACCATTACGAAGCGGTTTATAATCCAACAAAATATTTTTCTTCAGATCTGGGTTTGCAGCGGTAGCAGGTAGTAGGAAACCTCAAGTTCGGAGAACATTGAAATAAGTTCATTCCTTAGTCGTTGTAGTTTTTCGCGAGTGTGGGATGAAGTTTACTTAGAGAGAGCCTTCCACAAATGACATAAAGTGGGTAAGATGAGAGTGAATGTAATTTTACAGAAATGGAAAACACGAAGGTGAAGTAAGTACATGTTGTTTTCTTATGGTAGTGAAACGAACCATGGGCGTCGGAAGGATTTTTTCCAAGGGCTGGCCAGTAGTGGATTTTTCCAGGGATAGCCAAAAAGATTTTTCTAGGGGGACCAAATGTGGTGAAATTTCTTTTTACCCACTCGAAAACAACAAAACAACCCTACCCCGTTTCCGACGCTGGCCCTGGAAAATACCGACCACAATAACCTCAATCGGCACCGCATCATGCTGGTTCTTTACATACTCGAAAGTCACAAACAAAGGTATTCTATAACATTTTGTATGGTCGCCGTTTCCTTTCCGCTTTTCGGCTTCATCCCTGCACAAAAACATTTTCGAATAAATTTGCAGGTGATAGTACAGGTGCATCACGTTTACTTTCCACACCATAGTAGTTTCAACTGTTTAGTGTTAGTGATCAGTAGAGGTAGACCTTAAAGCAGCACAAGTCACTGAAGCGCAGTGAGTACCACAAAGCTAAGTCCCACAAAATTACATAACACATGCCTGCAACAAGCTCCTCTCAATATTAAGTAACACAAGATTACATAAGGCGTGCTTCCAACAAGTTCCTCTGCAACAAGTTCTTCTCTAGAGACTGCGACAGCTTGTTTGACATAACCAGTCCAAAGTTGCTTGCTCAATGTAAAGTTCTTTCTAGAAATGGAAGATTTTATGTGTGACGTGGAAGAACGTTCCGGACAAATGAGAAGGCCAAAGTGAATGATAGGTTTTGCTTGTAAATGTTCCGCTTGGAATGATAGATGACATGGCGGAGTTGAAGACATGAATGCCTTCTTGGTCCCTTTGCAAAGCGTGTTTTTAAGTAAACTCTTCCTGCCAATAAAGACATAAAATGAAAGCTGATAGTGTCAGCAAAAGCAACGAAAAAAGTCACAAATGAACCCTTTTCTGCGAGCCACCTGTTTGTTAAGGAATGGCATCATAGGTCTGTTGATGCTTACCTAATGTTGAATTTGAGAAAGCAATTTTGTGCTTCTGCACACATTTTCAAACATTCGTCGTAAGGTGGGGTGAAAATTTTTCAGCACCAGATTTTCCAGCTACTGAAACATTTTCTAGCTGCAACTCTTCAGATATTGTAGAACCCCAAGAACGAACGGAGGAAAACGACGAAAATTTAGCTCTTTTTATGGTTAACGCGGTTGGCGAAACACTCAAAGTGTTAAAGTAATCCCAGTAGTGATGCTGATCCATCCGTACATGAAGTGATTTACGCAACAGAAAACATCTCTTAGCTGCACTGCACACATTGCGCGCGACGCGTGCTTGCTTGCACTCGTATTTAATATTTACTTTTAGGTTCTGCTTTGCTCCAACCAGTAAAGCTTGGTGGCCGTACAGGCGGATGCTGAAGCTTGCAACATTGGCTTCTAACATTGCTACAAACCTACAAAACGTTCCTGAAAAGTTTGCTGCCTTTGCGCAAATACATTAACCAGAATGCTTTCCAAAATGCATGGGTTGACAGCATCTACTTCGAAGCTGACGAGTCAATGAATCTTTTCTCTACAGAGGCCCTGCAAAAAGATTTGCTAAGTTGGTGCTTGCCGTAATGTGATTTGGCTCTTCGTATTCCGAAAGGTTTTAGGCAATACTTAACAAATCAGGAAGACCAATCACAAAGATGATGACCAGTGCTGCAGTTGGTCGAGCAGTCCATTGCTGCCAGTGTGCATGTAAAAATTTTTGAATTTTAACCAAAACTCTCTTTTCACGTCACTGGACCAACTTTGACTGGTCTTCTCAAACTGTGGTGGAGAACTCAAGAACAGTATATAGTAAACACAGTAAACGATTTCTGCAAAGATGCAAAAATGATCAGCAGTATTTCAGAGTTTAATGAAACACTATGGGCTGGAACTGTATTTCTCATTTCGAACAAATGCCAATAGGACAAATATAAACACAGTATATGAAACACAAACGCAATTGAGAGTACAAGAGAAGATTGAAAACAAAAAACATTTTTACTGCAAATTGTCTCACAAAGCACTTCGTGACACATGTCAGGTTCAAAGTGGAGTTATGATGATGTTGGTTTGTTGTAATGCAGTGGTTATTGTGTAACATTCCATTTGACGTGGGCATGAATGCATGCTGATCCAACTTTGTGGATGATTAATCTTATCGCGGCAAATGTTTGTACCTTGTGCATTGCGTTGCTTGACTTGTTCGTGCTATGCTCTTATTGATTGCTTTATCATGAGAAATGTTTGCACTGCTCACAACACATTATCGTGTTTTTCTTGATTGCTGAAAGCTGTCAAACGTAATTTATATTCTGCGAACAGTTACTGCAAGATTACAATGTCTTAACAGAACGTGTTGCAGATCTGTTGGCGGTGTAGAAGCTGAAGTGAAGTTTCGTATTTTGGCTGACATACTTCACCATTTCGCTTAACCCCATATTTTTTTCTTTGTTTTTATGAAGGAATGCAATATACAACCAACAGCAGATTTTGTCAAGTGTTTATCAGGCAGATGCTTTAAAAGTTCATATTGGCAATTGTAATAAAACAGTGAACTCAAGAGTACTTGCAGATGTTAAGGAGTATCATGCAATTATGACGTATCACAACATTAAAACAAATATTAATAGCAAAACTTTGGCAATAGGCGAAGGTAGAGATGCTTCCTGTATCAGTCATTTATACGATGGTGAAATTTGGAAAAATACTGTGTCATCTTTAGGCATGTCACATTCCTCATTTTCATTACGAAACATTTCCCGTAAGGCAGGAGGAAACAATTAATTTTCACGTAATATATTTTGTTTGTCTTCCTCTTTAATGCAACAAATATTCGTTTGAACAGGTATATTATTTGGTAAATTTCATATACAATTTACTTAAACTATATGCTTTGAATATTATTTTATTTTTCATACTTCTGTGCTTCCCAATAACAAAACAATTCAAACATCTTGAAACTCTTTCGTAACGAATAAAAGAATAAATTGATGCCTGGATTTTAATTATACATGGCGTGTGGATATTGGAAATGGCAGCCAAGATGACTTAGTATTTAATATTGCGGACAATCGTAGCCAATTCTTCATTTTCCTGTTTTCAAAAGTTTTTTTCTCCTTGTTTACATAAATAGCTGCTTTCTATTGCCAGATGAAAAATTTATTAACCTCCTTTCTCATTAAAACTAGGTTACAGCAACGCGTCTGCGATTAGGGGTTGGAATAATTCATTGCTTTTGTCGTTTGTCCTTGATTTCCTTGACGTGAGTGTTGATTCTTGATGAAGTAGGATGCAACTGTTCCCAGCGTTTTCCATTGCGCTGGTGCTCAGCCTATCATTGCTTCAAACAGGTATGACGTATGTGTTTGTAGTGTTTCACAACTTGAGCAACAGAACCTAGAAGATGATTTTTGTGAAAAATTGGTTGTTTAGTTCAAACAATACAACATAGCCACATGGAATGTGCTCATATGCTTGAGAAGAGGTTTGCTTAGAACAGGGGTGGGGAACCTATTTGCTATCACAGGCCACTTGAATTGTGGAATATCGCTTGCGGACCGCAAAAATTAAGTAATACTAGCTTGAGATTCTACCTTTATTTTTAAAAGGAAACTAAAGAGAGAGAACTACGTCAAGGAGCGAGAGTTGCTACCCTTTACTTACTGTATACGTTTGTGCTTGTCATGGAATTTCGTTTTGATGCGATGTTATGTTCTAACTTGGGTAAGAAAATTCTGATGGGGGCCATATTAAATGTTCACGCGGGCTACATTTGGCCCGTGGCCCGCAGGTTCCCCACCCTGGCTTAGAAGAATAAATATGTTACCAGCAATCCAACAATGCCAATGATTTGACTTGATTATTTTAAACTTGCTAACGCTGTTTCATCATGTGCTTGGAAACACTACTTTGAATTCAACTATTATCCAACCCAAAGAAATTTTGATCTTGTGGAAGTCCCAATGTGACCAAGACATAATGCAACAGTGCGTGCATCAAATGTTTTTAGGTTTATCCTTAATTTTGTTTCTTACATTTTTAATTACTTGACTGTTTATATAATATACTAATTTTTTGTGCGCATTTTCGTCGTTTTGCATTGCAGTTAGTGAAAGCAAAATTTTGTATTAGTAATGGTAACTCATGATGTGTTGTAAATCAACTGTTAGGTAACTAGCCCTCTGTTTTTGTAAGTTAGTTTTCTCGGAAATCACCCTGTTGTTTATCTTTGCATTACAGAACTGAAGACTTTAATGTTAAGGGATGCTGTAGTTTCAAAGAACATTTACGATATGGTCGCATTCATATTAAAGTGCAAAATATGATTGATATTTTTCATGTACTTTAAGCTAATTGGGTCTGTGGATATTATAACTGGGTATAATAAAAGATATAAGTTGTGAATACGTTTACTTGTCTGTGATGAAAATCTAAATCTATTTCATTGCAATTCTAACTTAAAAGAATATATGGCATCATGGGGGTAACATAGGGAAGATAAATAAGATAAATGCAGTTAAACGTTACAAACGACTGCCTGCGCTCAAACGTAAGTGGTTGAAAAAGAGACAAACGGTTTGCAAAACCACTGAAATGCAGAACTCTGAAAGCTGCACGACAACATGCTATGATTGATAAAGGTTGTTTTTTGCTGCATCTTTTTCAACCTCATTCAAAATGCTTCACATTAACCTTTTTTCAAAACTTTTTGGCTGAATCAATTAAAAATAGTTCATCGGCAACGTGACAAAGAGTCCTGAACTTCTTATTATCTAACACCTTTCACGATTACAGGCTCATGCTTTAGTTGTTTATCATGACTTTAAGCTGTGCAAAGAAGCTTGAAATTACTAATATAACCACTACATAACACAGCACACACACTCGTCTTAATGTTGGAAACCTACCAGGCCAATGTCGGTGGACAAATTTCTAATTACCTGAATTTTTTAATATTACACTAAAGCAGTTATGTCCAACCCAAATGGCTTACTGAGCCAAAAATTATGTCACTATCTTAACCAGGGCCGCACATTTTATGACATATTAATGAGGGCCGCACGTTGAATGGCTTACTTTGATCTTAACAACTTAAATTCAGCCTAAGCTAATGGACTGAAAGCGTTCGAATTCTAACTACAATGTTAACAGACATGATAAAGTGGTCCTGAGAAATACCTGCATCAACAATGTCGACATCAAAATTATCAAAATAACGACAGGTTTTCAGTATGTAGGATACGTTTACTACAGTGCAAACCTAAACTGGGCCGACTGGGCCCGAAAAAACGTCGATTGGGCCGCATGCAGCCGACGCGCCGCAAGTTGTACAAAGCTGCACTAAAGACAAAAGTAAATGGATTAATGCAAATCTGGCAAAATATTAAAACCGTTAAATTATTTCAAATTTTTGTAATTAGAACTGGAAATTTTGTGACATGGGTGACCCATTTTATTGTACTGCAACAAAAATATGTTTGCTTTGCCTGAGGTGCATTAGATTGGTGTTTAAATGAGAGTATGTTTCAAACTTTTTGCTAAAACGGTGACAAGAATGTTGTAATATGTCAACTTTTTACATTTTTCACTTAAACAGAAGCGCAAAGCTGCTCACCGGGATGGGCTTTATACAACAACAAATGTTGGTATTTTTCGATGCAAGAACTTGGGCAAACGGCAAAGATGACGTGGAACGAAGCTGAGTCATGGTGTCAACAAAATTACGGACACTTAGCAAGTTATGCAAATGCTGATGAAAGGGTAATTTGTTTCGTGTTGGTTCACGGCTACAGAAGAATATGCTTTTATTCTTTTTACTGTTGGTTCATTTCAATGAACCACACCACTAAACACATCTCGAAAAACCTTTATTTTTATAGTATGTGCATAATATCGCAACAAGTTACATTTTTAGCTTTTGGTGTTTACAGAAGACTCGCTACCACAAGTCAATATCGTCCTACATTTCATATTCTTGTGCATACTTCAAGTTAACTGTATTCTTCCCATAGTGGCCTTCTTTTGTTAGTAATAGACCTAGTCAAAACGTCCACTGAACTTTAAACATTTGCTAGGAATATTTGGTCACTGGAAATCAGTTTGTGTTTGTAGAATAATGTGGAGAACATATTTGTCGGCAGGATTGGGCATATTACGAGCATTTAGATCAATGGGATGACACCCAGTGGTGGATTGGTTTAACCGACTCTGGTGAGGAAAGTATATTCCAGTGGATAGACAAGACTCCTTATGACTCTTCCATAGAGTACGTTGGGTTATGAAAAGCATTTTCCAATTTGGGTGCATATAAATACTAAAATTGCGATTTTGATACATTTGTTGTTTTTTTACTAGGCTATATTTGATAATTCCCGCTACTGAGAGTTTGAAAAAACCAATGATATAATTTTATTCGTTTGATGCGAGTGACCATTGAATACTGCCCAGCTTAGCATTTTAATGTTGGAAACTATCTGTTTACCATCAAATTCATGCCAGGTTTTGAAGCCTCATTTCCGTGTTGCTTGGTGCTGCAACGCAAACAATCACTTCCTTTAATTAATGGCAAACCAAAGGCGCGATTGTATGACTACGAGGCCCAGTTGGGTTAGTAGCACAAAAGCCAGATCGCCAGTGACAAGACTGGTATGTTTAAATTTTAGCGGCAAGGGTAAAACCTATTGAAAAAAATTTGTTCCTTGTAACTGACCGATGTTTGTTATGCTGGGTCTTTCAGACAGTGGAAAGTCGGCGAGCCAAACAACGGCGATAATAACGAAGATTGCGTTGAAGTGTGGGTAGATCTTCCGCTATACAAAGGCACGTGGAACGACGATATGTGCGACAAACAAAATGCTTTTATTTGTAAAAGAGATACTGGTAAGTTGGAACGCTTGAAATTTGTACATTCAACGAAAGACTCTAAAAAAGGTCAAAGAAGACAAGACAGAACACAACGCTTGTGATAACCGAGTCTCCCATTTTAACACTTTCTCCTGAATCGCGAAAAAGTAGATGTTGCTGAGACCATCACGGTTTTGGTTAAAATACCTCGGCAGTCGTGTAATAAATCATTTTACAAAAGAATCTAAGAACCACAATCAAGTAATGCTTAAATGCAATGCATTTTCTCCAGTCAGACAAGAAATATATTAACTCAGAGCTTTGTACGATTTAAATGAAAACCGTACCGTGCGTTAATCCTCACGGCATTGATTACTTATGTTTGTTAATGCAATGCGTTTTAACGCAGGACTTTTTACTTTGTTGCTGAAAAAGTCACACAGAAATAAATTCTCCAAAATAAAGTTTTGACAGTTGTGGCTGAATGCACGTATGATTTTAGATTTGAAAGAGCTCTACAGTATGTGAGAAGATTTCAAAAGCTCTGCATATTTGAAGCCATAATATTTGTGTAAAAACTATTTTCGAAGTACGCTTGCTGGATTTATTTATATTTTTGTATCTGATGCTTCCCTTGTTTCAAACTCTGTCATGCGCTTGTAGAACTTTCTTTTGGAAAGGTGTTGTTGTTACTGGCAACATTAACTCGAAAATGAACAGCTTACTGCTTCAAATAATTTTTTAATTCCACGTCTTCACAGTTGGATACTGTCGTTTCATTTTTTAAAAAGAATTTCAATTTTGTTGAGAAACACACAACGCCTTTAAAAACACATACCTTGGTGCGACTGGACACCAAGTATTACGAAGTTAAATGCAGCAAATTACAACGTGCTTCATAACACTGAAACGGAAAAAATAATGCAAGATATTCTAACGATATTAAAACATTCATCATTGGACTTATGAAGATATTCGGGAATCTCTTTGAGGAAAATCACAATTTATTCTACTTAAATAGCAAGAATAATATACGGAGTGTTGCAAGTTGACGCCATTAGAAAGATCATCAAATAGTCAACATTGTAACTGCGTTAAGCAGAACTTGATAAGATCCACAGTTTTTTTGGTCTGTTGGTTTGGTGACTTTTCATCACGCGTCATTTCATCACGCGACAATTAATCACTACCCTTTAACCACTAGATAGTTAATCACGCATACAATTACCACTCAATCACTTACACGGTTTCTTGACATTTAATCACGTGACGATTGATCACGCGACACTTAATCACTAGACAGTTAATCACTAGACAGTTAATCACTAGACAGTTAATCACTACGTTATAACTTGGCTTTTTTCATTTATACAACTACACAATACTACGCAAAGCCTTAAACCTAAAGCGTTTCAACCTAAAGCCCCAACCAAAATCTGAGCTCTAGAGCCCAACAATAACAATGCGTATATGATTGCGTAGTTTATACTTGTGCATTCAGTGCAAACACAATGGATAAAATTGGCTGCCTATTAAACTAAAGCCACAAGGCATGGCCTTGCCGAACATAAACTATATACGTTCCGGTCAGATATTTCACTTTAATGATGCCACAAAGTTTTCGAAATCCATTCAAAGTGGTTAAGTCCGAATTTAAAATCTTCAATCAAACTAAAAAATCAACGGTTTGGCTTTTCTTGCAGTAAATGAATAATATCTGAAGAGCACATACGAGTATATCACAGTTTTTTAATCAGTGACAAATATTCATGTTTGTGTTAGTAGCGTTCCAAAAGTCACCTTAACCTGTGGTGTTTATGCGAACTTCAACCAGCACTGCCAAACATGGCAAAAACCCGTGAAGTTTACTGCCAAACAATGCTTCGTGCGTAAGCGTAGGATCTAAACTTTACTTTGATGAGGTGCTGTCAGAAAAGAAGCAACATCAAACACGCCAAATTTCACTGATTGTTTGACTGGAAACCGTTGATCATGCTTGCAAACGGTGGTGATGTTGCAAAGCACACAGTAAAGTCATCATAACTAGAGTTCCTGCATTGAAAAAGATTTATTTAAACAGGATTTTTATACAATGTACACATGTTTATTGAAAGAAAAGCTTTGTTCAAAACTTAGATCATATTCTAATTGCAAACAACTACATAAAACTAGGGTAAACACTCATTTGTTGAAAATAATTTATTCTTATTCACTTGCGCCCAAACAGATGTGAAACACTCCGCTGGTGTCGAGAAGGTGTTTGCATAGCCGGTTGGCAGTCAGCTGCGACAGATTCCATCAGTATTGCTTTCACGTCTGACAATTAAGGTGGAAGCACGTGACATCAAGTGGTAAAGCTTACCCGATAACAAGTTACTTAACAATAATAAGTAACAGAAACCGAGTAAAATCACTATTTTGCAAGCGAAAAATAGTGGAATTTGTACGAAAAAAATAGTGGAAACTATTTAATTTAAGAAAACTGGAGAAGTGGCCAATTCCCATGTTTATTAATTAAAACTTATATCGGCGGCAAATGAAAGTTTAACCTGCAGTACGGCGTGTAACGTGCATAGCGTGGCATGTCTTTTATATGATGCAGCTTTTTCATCGCTGAACGTACCCTTGAATTCAAGGTTACCAAATTCTTGCAAATCGCGGAAATAAAATTGTATTATTTGACTATTGCCGCAATTCTGGTTTGCAAGTGTTCCTACTTCTAGTAGTTTAGTGAAATTCTTGATCTGTGGGCAGAAAATATCAAGCCGCAACTAACCTGACAAACATTGGCTAATATCATTTGAGAAAAGATTCCCCGTTTCCTGATGCAAAACGAGAATGTAATGTTTTATTCAATCTCGATGTAGATTGGAACATTAGGGTAGTATAAATTTTATCTAATGCCAGGATGACAAGACGTGAAGCCAATTTTTGTTACGTAAAGCACTTCTCGTTTGCTGTTACCAGACAAACGTAAAAAATTTAGATTAAACTACCGCTATTTAAATTAAACTAGCTTACAATGCAATAAATTCGATTTGCACAGGCAAACAGAGTGCCGTGTGTTTGATTGACTGCAAATACAGACATCCGCAGCTGTTTCAATATATTGTTAATTTCCCGCCAAGAAGCTATAATTGCAATACAATTTCTTCAAATTAAATCTAAAGTTCTAGCCTATCTTTTTCACCTCACTTAGATTGTGAGGATGAATTTGCATTCTCAAGTAATCTCTCTTTCATGTGGAGAGTAGGTTCCCTACCTTTTAATGTGAGGACAGCAGAGCCTCATGCTGGTAGATGCTTTGCTTACTCGACAACTCTCCTAACCAAACTGACTAACATGGCATTCGGCGGTGCAGGTGTGAGGTTAAGACAGGGCAACAAGGTTCAAAGTCAACATACGTCACGCAACGAACTGTATTTAACGCGCTACTATTTTGTGAAACAAAGCGACCAGTCAAATTATTTTTTGGCCGAAGTTTGAAAGCGAGACACGTAAATTTATGCCGTGCACAAGTGGGCGTTAATGAGTTAATAAACTAAATTTAATCGAGAGAGCGGAATCGCGAGTGAATACGTTGAGCGGTCGACCAGGCAACCTTAGCTTATCTACAACGCAAAAAGTATTTCATTCTTCGGCGCATAAATATTTTGTTGAATCACTCCCATTTAAACGGTGTCAGATCCCTGGCCTCCCAAATGTTGGATTGCGATGTTGCGTGGGCTTCATATGCACTACGCGTAGAGCCATCGGCGTACTTCCAAGGCTTATCATATGTGATGGAATTATCAAGATCTTGTTGATGCAAATGCTTGTTTAGATGGCCTTGGTATCATAAGGACAGCTGTGTGTAATGTCGTGAATGCATGCTGTTGCTGCACACACCTAAGATATTTCCTGCTTTTCTCACTAGTTGAAAGACAAAGTTGCGAACATTAAAGACCTCACGTCTTGCAACACTTACTGTTTTCGCAATCAATTTTTTAACAGCAATTAAAATCCAGCGATGGTATAAGTAACCACAACCAAAGTACAGGAAGGACGTTTTAACTAAATTGTTATCATTTGAGATGTATATATCTTAGTGTCAACAAACAGACGTAATTTTGTTACGATAGCAACGCGGAAGCAAGCACTGCTAGGATATACACTTCCATCCATGACGTTTGAAAAAGTCTAAAGTGTCCGGTCGAGGCGCCCAAGTCTTTGTCAAATCCACCCCAGCGCCATCATGCGTAAACACATGTTGTGCGCCGCAACGCAGAAATGCGATATGCAAAGCAGACAGTTCACAAAAATAAAAACAAGCAAACGAAGCATTACACTCCCGGAGGCGACAGATGTAACCACAAAAAGGCATTTCTGTCCAGAATGCAGCTCTTCCAGAAGAAATTAGTCTTTTTCCCAGAATTTGTGAGAACTCTTTGTATGAAATAATTTTGGTTGTAAGTGAATCTGCTTAATCTGCAAATCTGCTCAGGCATACGAAATTGCATAGGTTTAATGTTTAGGCAGATTTATTCATAAAACTTGGATGGAAGAATTTAAACATATGTGGATTTTGAAACGATTGCACAGTTTTTTGACCATTTCGGTCTTGCTCTTACTACGCACTTTCTGGGGATTTGCAAATATATTTTCCAAACTGTTTGGACCATTTTTTTTGGTTGTCATCCAGTTCCTTCAGCTCTACATAAAAAAACTCCATCTCGAAATTTTGTGTCATTTACAAATCTGTGTTAATTGCAGATAATGAATTTGTGGAATTATCCAACAAACGCACGCTTCAAAGTATGTTTCGTGTTCGAGCCCATCCTGCCAGGCAAATTGCTTTTCCTGTTGACGTGAATGCCATTTCGATACCTGAAAAGATAAACCCGTGAACCATAAACAAAAAGTTTTGATTAGTTTTTACGCATGCCCGTAAAATTTGAGATCGTTTGAAAGAAATTGGTAACTTTTATAAACTACATAAAGGCAACGATATTTTTGCAAGCCCGTACACCTCGTGTTGATCTGATGTTGCTACAAACGTAAAAACTGCTGTAGCGGCATAGCATTAAACGTGAATTTAGCAACAATCAACATTACAATCTTAGAGAAGTAGTCTGAACATCGTCTGTTTGCGTGATACACTCAAACTCACTGCAGTGTAGGGTATATAAAAAATTGAGGGCACTGGCGGTTCCCAAAAAATGTGGCTGAACTGTATTCACATTTTTTAGTGAGAATGCTCAACGTTGTAGTTTTATACATATTTATGCGATCTTACTCATTGTTACTTTGTTATTAGATAGCATTTTCAAGCCTAAAATTTGCACATTTCAGATACTTATACAGAAATACATACATATGTTGTACGATTGTTGCTTTTAAATCTCTTGCACAATTTTGAGTTACAAAATGACAAGTAACACTAAGGCTTACGTCGGCAGCATATAACATTGTCTGCCAGTGCAAAGAAATTTTGCCCAACATCTACGCTCAGCATTCGTTTCTGATAACTACAACTATTCAAAATCAGGAAAAGACACTGCATATTTTAGAACCATAACCTCCTGCTCCAGTTTCATCGTAATCGACAATAAAGTACATCGTAACTAACAATAAATGTACTTTGCGTCTCGAATAAATCTTACCTGAGTGGGTCAAATATTGCTTTTGAATTGTTATACTTTATGGAACTTTAGTATTTAGCTGGAACGACATTTTCATCACAGTGCTGTGTTAGCGCTTATTGGAGGAGATTGTAAAAAGGTTTACGAGATTTTATGGTTACGGTAAACTTCATAACAAAGCTGTTTTGCCTCCGAATAACCATTATGTTCTCCTTGCGAAAATCTGCCAGAAAAGTTTAAAGAAAGAGCGCACATATTTACTCATGTTTTCAGTCTGACAGAGAGGAAAAAAATCCCACGCAAGATATACCACGAAAACCAAACTTGACATATATCAAAACATTTGACCCTAGTTAGCCACCCACTTTCAAGCAAGAATTGCTGCTTAGCAGCCATATGTCTGTCGAAAACATTTTCAAGGTTGTGGGATTAGTAAGTTTTTCTGCTTACCTAAGGTGAAAATTATATTTAAAGAACTTTAAACCAACTTTTCAAAGGAACATTCGACGTCTGTCCAATCGGTTGGAAAAATTACGATGATTCTTGCTACAAGATGTCTAGTACAGAACAGATTTGGCAAGACGCTGACATTGATTGCATGTAAGTAATCTGGTAAAAAATCTTAGCATGAATTTGAAACTTCTGTGAACAACTTGAAATTACAAAAACTTATTCTCGCACAAGTTAACGCCTTCTGCTATCCATGTCGCTAATCCGTGAAGCTATTGAAACTTATTATTACGTTTTACGTTCGCCGAGATAAATGTAAATTAAAAGCACTAAAGAAATAGAAACACAAAATGTTGGCAATGTGAAAAATGTCAGTGCGCAACTGGCTTACTTCAAGTGATTTTCCTCTGTAACAATATGACCCATATCTCCAGGAAAGATATCTTCAGCTCCAAGCAATTGCGCACAATAATTGCATTGTAATAGTTAAATTAAGCAAACCTTTACCGATATGAGTAAACAACGAGCTGGTAATTGGTATAGGAAACATTTTCAAAACCATTCAATTGTGTGTATTTTGCAACCGCTATTTTCCGTTGTGCCTGAATGAACCTTTATTTGTTTTTGACCATAATAGTGATAAACCTCATGTTGTGTTCCAGAGCTCAAGGAGGTTACTTGGTTGCCATAACATCTTCCAGCGAACAAAGCAACGTTCAGGCTTTTGTAGCAAGTCAAGGAACTGGCGTCAATGTGTGGACAGGGTTGTCGGACACGGTCAGTTTTTGGTGATATGTTAATATTTACTGAATCAGAACCACAGCATACTGGAAAAAGCTTGAATGAATGTTTCAGGAAAAAAATAGTCTTTAAAATTTGCTCTAAGTCAATTTGTTGCTTTCAAAGACAGTTCTAACCACCTAAAGTTTATCCACTTTGTACTTGCTCTCAGCAAGTAGCAAGACTGCACGTAAAAGTGTTACCTCTAATTATGGCAGGGTTTTCCAAACGTTTTGGACCTCGGTCACTCATTTGTGAATGTTTTTTCCAAAATATATTCTTACGTCGCGTCAGTTTTTACGCCCAGCCGGCGTGGGAGGATAACATAAAACAAAGAATAAATGATTTTGAATAATGCTTCAATGCAAAAATTGACAGCAACATTGAGATGGTTAGGTTTGATTCTCGGTGCAAAACTCATCAATTATTATTAAGGCCATGTGTAACAGCCAAACTCGTACGTCATAATCTACCGGACTTGTATTTAGTCTTTAGATTTGTAAGAGCTGAAAACGCTGTCTCAGGCATGTAGGTAGTGGAAAAAAAACGATACAATTCTAGTTGCTTTACGTAAGAGCAATGGATATTGGCCTTCAAGACTTAGCCAGAAAGATGAAAGAACTGTTGGAATGAAACTAATCATCAAATTTCGATCAAATGACAATTCTTCTGATTATTCTTCTTCACGTCCAAAGATAATATTTTTTGCAACAACAATACGGTTAAAACTCCAATTTGAATTCTCATGTCTCTTTGCGAAAATACTTCTTAAAATGTCCAGAAAGCAAATTCAAATGCTTATTTTAAAGTTCGAATCGCCATCGTAATTATTTGCGACAGCGTGCGTACTTTGCAATGAATATGCTAAATTTCTTTGTTTTTTACTATATTTTTACGGACCGGCTGTGCTGTTGTTGTGGACCCCATTTTGGGAGACACTGACAGAGACCTAGGCAGCCCAATACGATAGAGAGCTGGAGGGCTTTCCTGACTGTCAGTTTTTCAAAACTTTGTAATCGCACCGAATTGAGTCGCCGCGGTGGCGGCTCGCATGTATGCACTGCCGAACTGGAGCATCCCTATTTTCACGCAATATTTCGTTTTCAGATAGTTTACTGTTATACTTTCATATTTAGTTTTGCATGCACAAGACATGCTGACCGTGCCTTACCAGCAAAAACCGTTTGGCACAAGGCTAAATATTAGGAATCTATTTGGTTTTGTATGGAAAACACTGTAAATGACGAAAACCTGGAGCTGTAAGTGTGAGACAGAGATGAACATGGATTTTGATTTGGATATTAATCTTGCCGGATTTTAGTTTTTTGATGGATTTGTAATGGATTTTGTAATTTCAGCTTTACCGGATTTTCCTTCAGTGGAATTTCTCACATCTGCCAGGATTGTACAATATTGAGAATTGTTTATGATCAGTGATACAAGTATGCATGATTGCAATACGTTAGGGCTAAAGTAATACCTACTGCCGAAGAGCATTTAGCACAGCACATCATTATTTGTAGATTAGTGCTGATGAGTCGCCTGTGCTGGATACTTGTTATTCTTCATGGTTTAATATCTAACAAGCTATGCAGCAAACATAGCTCAAGTTAGATTTTTGTTGACTAAATTTTGAAATGCCTAAAACTTATGCAAGTCACGTGGTTTGGGTTTGAAAGAGGGAAGCATAAGTTGACTTGAAATAGTTTCTTGGATGCCAGGGTTTTAGATCTAAACTGGGTTTGGATTTTAATATTTTCAGTTTGCGGATTTGTATTGGATTTGAAATAAAATTGTTGGATAGGATTTGGAATTGAGAAACAGTTCATCTTTGCTGTGAGCGCTCACAGGGTCGCCGATGCTGCATAAAAGTATAGGAAGGGTTGTGGCTTGTCGATCAAGCACAGTTGACCTGGAAGAGTAAGCCTTCAGCTGTGGATTTGCAGCGCCGGGCTGGCAAGTGCGGAAGCAATGTTGTTCATGTCGTAGAGCATTGGCAGACAGCAGTACCGTGGTTTTCATTCTAATGCTGGTGAGAGGCTGTGTAATTAAACTGTAGACCCTCAAGCTTACAGAGCGCCGTGGTATGACACGTTATGTTAAAGTGGAGTGAGTCTTACCTGCAGTGATTACGTTTGGTAGGCATTTTTATTTTAGACAGGGGAAAGTTAAAGTGATCTGCAAAAGTAGACGATATCTCAATTGTCATGTGTGAAAAAGTTTAAAGCGGGGCTGCACAATATTTTCGCTATTGCCGGTAGCATTACATTTATTTTTATAAACTATGGCCGCCAATGAGCTCAAGTCACTTTCCTCATGTTTGCATTGCTTCTTTTCTGCTTCCACACACTGTGCCTAGCATGATCTTTCACATCTGTTTGGCCGTCTTTCCACTGAGTATCCGTATACAGTAGAGACAAAAAGTTTTTCAATGCACGGCCGCATAAGTTTTTGTTGACGGTCATATGTTGTACATCCCTGCTTTAAGATACCAGTACCTCACCAGTCATGCATCCCATAGCATTTCACTGCAGCATAGTAATATTCAAAAGTCACATACCTGGTTCGTAGAATGAGAGATGTCAACGTCATGACAATCCACGCCGCCAAGGAAAATGTGGTGTTGCTTAGTTTTATAAAATCGATTTTAGGAAAAGTTGCAGCACCTCCTCAAGTCTTAGTTACTGGCCGCCAGTGAATAGTTGTAAAACAGACAATACATTTCTGTAAAAGTACGTTTCCATGTTTGTTACTGTATAGTTACAAAGGTAAAATCATGTTCAAGTTTGTTTTTAAACAAGGAAAGCAATTTCGGAGACCTTCCAATAAATTTGATTAAACTGTTTGTATAACCTGTTGCTCGTGGTTGGCTGGCAACTTCCGTAATGGCAGCAATGTGAAGATTCCCGTTAACTCTGCAGTTGCTACGCTCGATTGGTTTTATGTCATTGTACTGTTTTTTAAACTTCAATATGTTTAGGTTGATAGGCTATGAAAAGCAGAAAAGAACTGTTCAAAGGTATTTTTATGAGGTCAGAAAGAAATACCAAAAGCAAGAGAGCAATATCAGGAGGGAGAATATTGTGAAAACTTGGATTTGTATCTTTGAAGCTGCAAGAAATGTGTACCACTGGAAGTATCCTGAACGAAAATCATTTGAACGTTTGCTAACAATTAAATTGTACATCAGTTTTTGAAGATTGATTTTGCGTATTGTGTTTATTTATAGTTTATATCCACAATTTTCGCAGTTTACATACTTTTATTACTGCACTTTTTGGCGGTATCCCGATCAGATGGTGCAGTAGTACATATGCAAAAAGATGATTATAGTGTCAACCGCAGTATTCCCAGTTTTGTGATCACGTAGCACTTTAAATCCCATATATTCGTCATGTACTCACGACCCTATTCCATAAAAATCACAATTCCAACTTTATACGTTTTTTGAAGGACAATCCAGGTACTTTGCAGTGGAGCGATCACGAGACTGTTTCCTACAAAAACTACCTCACAGGTCAACCAACCAGCCCGTAAGTTTTGTGAGTGTTTTCCTTCAACTTATACAATTAAATATTAAACTCTTTCATTCTGAAGGTAACTTTGGCCATTTTCACAAAAGGTTTTGGTGACATCAAAACTTCACGAAAAAGGAGAAACATTCAGAGAAAAATTAAAAAGTGGCGTTTTGAAGAAACAAAAACGATCTTTCGCAATATACAGTATGCTAAAACTACTTTTCTTCTTTAGTTCATGCAAGCCTGCATTGCTTTGCTTAAGGTAACTGGAGCTGAACTTCATTGCACCAATTTGTTCAAATGTCCCCTTATTTTCTGATTTTTGAGCAAGAGCTCAACTAGGTGGTTGCGCTGATACTTCGTGTGTGTTCAGCTTTTATTGCTGCATTTTTCTCGCGTTGTCCATTATTTATGTAACATGTCCAGGCAGAGTTTGTGCTTGCACGTTTTATCTAACCTACCTATCTAGCGCTAAGATCGGGTTTTTCCAACCAACCATCACTGTTAACAAGCAAATACTTGTACGTCGAGTGCCGTTATGAAAGTGTTACTAGAATGATCGAGGCCTGGACAAGGTGTTTACGTTTTCTGCTTTTCTAAACGCCACTTGTGCAAAACTTAAACCACGCAGTTCAACCCTGTTTGCTGGATCTGCAGCAAAGTTTTTTTCCGTTTGTGTAATGAGAACCTGGGTCGCTGTCTTCTAATATTTTCTTTCAGTTGAGTTTATGCGTTTGACCAGAATGGTTAGAAAACGCATGTGGTTAGAAAACACATGTAAATCAACGTTTCAATTCCGGCCACCTCAAAGAATAAAAGGATTACTCATCATTTTCACGGTTCACCAGAGCACCTTCATCGGGCAAATTGAGAATGACTGTGGTTTGCATAACAAGCCGGAAAAGTGTGAAGCGCTTTTCGCTACTTGTGCAACATGAGGTCTTGCCAAACACTGATAAGAGATATCATAACGGAAGTGGCTTCCAAACACAGACTGGGAGAGAATAGGAGCATTAACATACTACCTCCAGACAGGCTGTCATTAAAAAATTAGCAAAGGTTGAAATCCTGTTATATTTTGTATCATTACTCTTTGGTAAGAATTCTGGCGATTTTCATTCTATTTTACCCTATTTTTTGAAAATATGTTGAGTAAAAGCCTATTGTTAGTTTTTCGTCGTTTTATATACGTGTAGTTAAAACAGTTAAGAACACTCGTCCCTGATGAACTGTAAGCGTTGGTTTTAGTATAATCAACAGAACGTTGGTTGCCTTCAGTCTCTCTTAACTTCCATATTGTAGATGTCGATAGCCTTGCGTATCTAAACATATCTCATAATGTTTCAACGCCTGTTGCCACCTATATTTGTCTACTAACCAGTTTACTGGAATATAAAAATGTTATATCTATGCCATAATTTACTGGAACATCGATATTTGAGATCTATGCCGTAATTCAAATATTGCATTGGGGACAGTAAAAATTACTTAACATTTAGTAACACTTCCTTCTATTTATTGTGGGCGCATCTCTGTGTCGTCTGGAGACGGGTGTGGGTCACACAAATTTATCCGTGATCGCACACATACAGCAAAAATTTAATCCACTGCGCACACCCACGAAAATATGTAAAAAGTAAACGATTTCCGTCACTCACTCTTTAAACGCGCCCACTCCCTCACGCGCAAAATTCACAACATGTACCTCAACGTTTTTGATACCAACCTTTCACTGACTTCCTTTCAACGTGTGAAAATCGACGTAGATGTTATTTTTTTGAAAACATCAAATTATGGCATGCCATTTTTCAAAAGTCTTTGAAAGCTATCTGTTCTTTACATTTAAGCGTCTGACGCCTGCCAACGTGAATACCTCTGAAAATACCTTGAATCAGGCTGCTTTCTCAGATCAAAGCATATACGATTATGTACATAATATTAACAAGTATGACGTCATAATCTAGAGCATTATGCCTAGACTTTCGGCCTGCATTCCCAATCAATTGGCCTGCTATAACAATACAAGTGAATTTATACTGATTAACCATGCTTGAAGTTCATGGAGGTGGAAAAGGTAGCGCTCGCAAACGTTTTCTGAAGATATTATGTCGGGGTGTAATATTTAAAACAAAAACTCGTGTTCGAACTGCAAGTCGTCTGTTGGAACGGTGCTGCAGACCACTGATAGCAAATCCTCGCACCGGCGACCCCGTCCAGCAACTGAAAATCTGTGAGTTTCCAGCACCGGAGCAAGCGTGTGAAAACCCCTTTTCTCGCAAGTCTCTGATAGCGAAGTAACATAGCTCCAAAAATCATTTAAGTTGAGTATACATTTTGAAAATAACTTTTTTTCGGTCTGTTTATTGCGTGGAATTATGTTTGAAACATATTATAAAATCAGATGGTTGAACTTTAAAACCAGAATCAAGTCTTGCACTGTTTTTGTTGCAGGCTGCCGTACTTAGGTAGCACCTGCGTGGAAATGTCCTCAGCAAATAACTACAAATGGAATACAGGAAAATGCAGCCAGGAAAAGCGGTTTGTCTGTGAAAGAGGACTGTCAGGTACTGTAATAATGTTTTTGGTAGGTTTTGTTGCCTGGTGCAGATATGACCGTGAAAATTAACTGCATCATTTGCTGATTCCGTCGGTTGGCAAGAGCATTTACATTAGCAGCCTGCAAATTATATTTTTTATTGCGACTACTTTCTTCCAAAAACGAAAACTTTGTCAATCCTCCCTCATGCATGTCATGTGTAGATCTTTTCCATTGGAAATTCACTGCTAATTTTTTGAATATGTTAAATACATGTTAACTGTTTGAATACAAAGGACGCGATTTTAGTTTATAGGATATTTATTCGTTCTCATCATTGACGTTTTGAAAATGGTTGAAAACAACTTATGGGGGATGATGNGTCAACAAAAGACACGTTTCGCGGTCATTGCTCCCCACATAACATCCTCCCCACATAATCTTTATATTTAAGATAAAAATCAAGTATAAATTTCAGGTTAAAGACAAAATGCAATTGATTGTTTGTACTTTGCGTGCTCTTCGTAAAAACCGTGGGGTTCATCAGGGCAAACATACAAAAATCTGAACAAAAATATTAACAGAAAATTGAAGTCTGTCATATTTGTGATAAGCGAGTGCATGATTTTTTCATTATATGCAAGTCTTTTGCAACAAAATTTTTAATCGTTCTTCATCATGTCACCAGGATCGTCTTAAATTCTTGCTAAAAGTTTATGTGAATACAAGCTACCTACTAACTTCTTATCTGCAAGTTGTTGATATATTGGATGATCCAGCCGAAGTAATTATGATACGTAACAGCACAAAGCGTCAAGGCCTCGTCCAAATCACGACTTCGCTACCAATGGCAACTGACGAAGCGTGCTTCCTGACATTGGGACCATACAGGAAAAAGTAAAGCGAGAATCTGAAAAAATACCATAAAAAGTTAACAAAATAGGTTCATGCTCCTGTAGAGAAGTGATTCACGATCTGGGAATCATTTGTAGGGACGAGATTGGTAACCTCTGCAGTTTAGTAGCGAGGATCTCTTAGCAAAGTGAGGCTGAGTTGTACGTAAGCAAGCTTCTTTATTTCCGCTGACTTTATCTTTATTCGAAGACAAACTCAAAGACATTTCGAACAGAAGACGTGAACATACCAAACAAAACTTGAGGCGTCTTCAACCAATGCTCATGCAAACAATAATAGTTGCTCTCACCGTCTCGCACGTGTCGAGCCTCGTGTTTTGAAAAGCGTATCGCGCACGAGGCGCGTTCGATGAAATAATTTGCGCTGCAATCTCGGAAACCAAACTGTGGGCAGAAACCAGTGGCCGCTGCACTCCCAATACAAAGCAAATTTTTGATAAACCTGTTAAACCAGCACACTATAACTTATAAGCAAATGAATTACGGGAGTGTGCATCTGGTGTAAAACCAAACATGGTTATGACTTTATTTCCTTGAAATGTTCTCTTTGGAAAAAAAGTTTTTTTAAAACCTTTTAATATTAGGATTCGAAGCAGAAATGACGTATCAAAACTTGGTTCCTATATGAGCCCAATTGTGTGTTTCTGGGATAAAATTTTTCCTAACAGATCTCCAAAAACTTTTCAGGAACGTGTCCTCCTGGATGGCTTTTACTATCTGGAAAATGTTACGAAATGATCATCAATGAAAATAGACTTCAAACATGGACCACGGCAAATGAGATCTGCAAGGCATCAGGAGCAACGCTGCTAAAGATAGAAAGGTTAGCAACAAGTTTTTCGATTTTTAACTTTTTTATCTTGCTTGCGCAATTGCTTTGACCAGCACGATCAGCAACAACACAAGAAGAACTCGCTCAAACGAAAGAAGAAGAAGAAGCAACAACACATTTTAAGCACCTTTACAAGTGTGCAAAACGATATTTCGCTTGTTATCATATCATGTTTGAATTTTTCGTCACACAACGACGTTTTATATGAGAAAATAAAACATGTTGGTCCAGACAACGTGTTCTGGGTTCAGGGCCGGCCTTAAGCCAATGCAACCGATGCAGGAGCAATGAGCTCCGCGCTTCTGGGGGTCCCGCGCCATGGTGTTTGGGTAGGCTGTTCATTTTTGCCAGGTACTCCTTGCTCTCGAGAATTGTAAAAGCGGCTTGTAGATTTCATTGTTAGCAAACCATACTCTCCTTAGAACGAACGCTTAATTTCCTCTATTATCGAACTTCATCAAACGTGCTCAATATTCTCGTGCTAGGGCTTTATATCTGCGCTCCACCATGCCCCACTCTTTATGGATGGAACTTGGTTGTTAGATGTGCCAGTTAAGAGTGCAGTAGTCCTTCAGCCAATGTGAGTAGTGATTCCACTAGCAATGAACAGGTTGAGACGAGTGTCTGTCGCTAATGTTTCCAATTCGGGGCAAAATTTTAAAACCCGGGTTTCGGGTAGCTGAGAAAAAAAACACGGGAAAACCCGATTTTTTCAGGTGTTGAAATGAATGCGATTTTGAGCGGTAAAACTCAATATTACTGTGAAACCGCTACTGTTGTCCCTGTGCACTTTATTAGGGAATTATTAATTAAGTTAAGCACAGTTTTTCAATGATGTTTATAATACCGACCCATGACAGTCAAAGCACACTTCCATCATTCAGTTTGTTTCTGAGTTTTGTGGAAAATAATCCCCTGGCTGAAAAAGTCCTCTCTGTCTCGACTGAAAAAGCCCTCTCTGATGTTGGCTTGGTTGTAATTAAGGCATAAAACAGTTTTTTAAGGCTATTTGATCTCTTCTTGTAGCCTCAAAAAACTCATTTCCTTTTTCACAATTTGCGATCGGACCTCTTCCTGTGCCGAAATAGTTTTGTGGTCTTCATTTTCATGGATTACAAGGGTTCTGTTGAACCTTGTTTTATAAGAAATGGCTCTAAGCTTCTGATTTTCTTTGATTTCTAACGACTTTAAACTGAATGTGTATGATTAAAACTCTACTTAAAGTCCCTTCTAAAGGAAAGCCAAAATTTTGTAGAAAGTTATTGCAAACTGAAAAAGAACGAATCGATTTTGCAAAGAATCACAGCTTGTATATGAACTAACATATAACAGCTTACAAATGAACTAACTAGTAACTACGAAACTACGGCATAGAACTACCTCACGTGGTAGTTATTTAAATTAGGTTAGCGAAATGACTAAAGTTTGCGTGGACACTTATTATGTGCAAAATGACGTCACGATCCCTCTAAATAGGTCAATTGAACGAAAATATGAACGAACCAACAACGAACATACGATGGTCACCGAGCAAAACCCGCACCTCGTGCCTCATGATAATAGTTGAAAGTTCAAACGTGCTAATTTGGCCGTTACACGCGCCAATCTGTAAATTAAGTGTTATCAGAATTACTAATATTAGAATGCAACACCACTTTCAGGTTATACCGGGGTTTGGCAGTTGAAATAAACCCGGGTTTCGGGTAGTTCAAAATAGCCAAAAAACGGGTTTCGTGTACGGGAAAACCCGGGTTGGAAACACTATCTGTCGCGTTAACTTTGATGGCAGTTCTGCCAAGTAGTGGTTTTCAACCTTTTTTGTACTGCGACCCCTATAGCAACCTACTATATGCCAACAACCCCCACCTAAAGCTCCATTGAAGCAAATGTAATGCAACGGTGTACATAAAAGATCAATTCGCGACCCCTCCAAACATGGTTCGTGACATCTTTGGGAGCCAACTGTGCTAACGTAATATTGCTCATTTCTCAAAAGATCCTTCTGTTTTGGAAAGTTTTTGATTGGTTGCGGATCATCTGCATTTTGACAAAAGCCTGCAGTTTTTCTTCATGGCAGGTTTTAACATAGATTACTTATTATATTATTTTGTTAAATAAAATTAAGCCGACGACATTGACACAAATGACAAAAGATGAAAGGTTGAATTCGTAGACGTAGACCTATTTGAGCCCGAATACTCCAGCAGCTGGCCATTTAACCAAAAGCAACAAGTGATTTATGTTGCATTTTTTTCTAATTTTTTTTTTAATTGTGCAATACTGAACTTGCATTTTTGTACGTAAGTAGTGCGTGGAATAGTCAGTGGTTTGCTTATGCTGGTGGGCGACGTTTAAAGCGGATGAATTGAACTGTGGACTGTGGTCATAATCATTTGAAAGGCGCACTGGCTGTGTATTCGAGGAAACGACATGTCTGTGGATCATAACTCAGCGGAAACAGAGTTGAATGTTTCTCAAGAGCTCTTTGCAAGATAAACTTCTATGCAGTCTGAATATTTGCTTTTCACTGTTGTTTTTGCCCGATATGCAATCGACTGCGGATTTACGGAGCGTTTTCTTGACAAACAGGCAACGGACTGTTAACAGTTGCTACGCAAGGAACCGCGTTAATACTTAGCTCGTTCGGAGATAAAATATTTGTATCTTTGTTACTGTGACGAAACTTATTGAGGCATTCAAGTATCTGATATCAGATTTAAAGTTGGGGAACTTTTATCAGCCATGAAGTAATGTATTAGTTAACTTTAGAAATTCGCAACAAAAAATACAAATATGTATGCATGCATTACAACGGAAAATGTTTAATATTAGTTTATATTTTTCTTGTTGCCGCGCTGGTAAACGTTCAGAGAATTTAAGCGCACCGCTTACGAATTTAAAAAATCACCCCGAAAGTGACTGTTAAGTACTTTTAAATCCAAAGGCAGTCAACGTCGCAAAAAAACATCAAAAAGCAAAAAGACTTTCCGAGTCACACGTTTGTTTGCATCGCAGTGATGATCAGGAAATGCTTGTGGGGAATTTGCTTCATCAGTTCTCCGATGTTGGTTACAAAGAGATTTGGCTTGGAGGCTCAGACCTGGCCAGAGACGACGTATTTGCTTGGTCCGACTCGACGCCTATTGTCAACGCTTTCTGGGACATAAACCAACCCCAGTCGGTAGCTGGTAAGTTTTGTTTATAACCTGCATGTTGAAACTGATATAAAAAATCGCGACCGACAAAACGTGTATATAGCATCAGGTGGAGTGTGTGCCGTTTCTACGTGGAACAGTGAAGCACAACAGTTGTGAATTCAAGCAAGATTTTACCAAACAAAATATTTCAGCATATTTTGAGCACATATACAGATTTCGGTCTGCGCTGCTGATGCCGGACTTCGTGAAAGTTGCGACGTGCACTGATTTTCACGCGACTGCGCCACCTCATGGCTATGACTTATGCATGCGTGCTGTAAAATAAACCTTCAGAGCTTAATCAGAAATCCTTATTTTACAATTTAGTAAACGTTTGGCGAAACATTTCATTTTTGTAACAAGAAATTTGTTTCAACTTCTGTTGAAACGTAAAGCCCTGTAGCAAATATGTTCAATTTTTGAAAGGTATGAGCTCATGAGCACAAGGGTGGACAAACGCTCTAACTCTAGGGATGCTGCAATGTATCACACAGCTTTGACAAACGGTCGGATCAGGAACAGAAGGATGGTTTATCTGTGTGGACTAATGTGCATGAGTAGTCAAAAATAAATTGGGAATTTGGACCAGATTAGCGACTGGTTGTTCGCTTTTGCTTGCGTTTCCACATTCTGTATTGCGCGGCTCATTGCACAAACCGTAAGAGGTCATTATGTGGTTTTTGAAAAATCACACAACCAGAGACAAGTGAAAAGCTTTTGTCAGCTTATTTATCTCAGCTGTGGCTTTTGTTAAGTAAATTCATGCTTTGCATCTAAATTAAGTGCAGCAGAGACAGCCGAAATTGAATCGCTGTTACACTTTGCTTACAGGAAGAGAAGATTGCATGAATCTTTATACAGGAAAAACATCTAAAAACTGGGAGACATCAAGCTGTTTTTACGAAAGGCCCTTTATCTGTCAAATGAACGAGGGTTCGAAACTTCCAGATCAAAATGTGATAACAGGTGTGCTTTTCTCTTCCCGAAATTTGCGTAGTTAGTGAAATCAGAGTATTCTTAATGCAAGAAACAATTTTCTTGTTCATGTACGACTGAAACCTTGTTTTTGTTGCTACGACAACCAGCAGAAGCTGTGGCCGCTTCGAGTAACAATGAAACATTTAAACAAATCTCCTGTACGAATATGTTTCTGGAACGAAAAAGAGAGACAGAGCATTGGTAGAAACTTGCAATATATGGTCGCTTGGGAATGCATTTTGTGATGCTGAGCTGCAAACCCAAGAAAATTGAATGTTGTTGCCGTTTGAAGCAGATGCTTTGCATTTTCTTCCTAATGAAAGAAACAGCATCAATCGAAAAAGAGATCCATTCACAGCAATAACCCAGACAATATGATGTTTACTGAGTATATATTTCGTATACTGAGCTGGCATTTTAAACCATTGTTCACAGAGAATGATGAAAAAAGTGTTTTAATGCTCAAAAAATACAAGCGTTGTGTGCAATTGCTTTGAAACTAGAAAAATTTAAATTCAGTTGTTCACAAGGGCAAACTTTGACAGAAACGGCAGATACAGTCAGCTTCATTGGTGCAAAATAAGTTTGGTTTCTATTTTTGAGATATTTACTAATAAAGCCTAATGCAAATCTGGCTAAGTAATGTAATCTCTTCTACTTTAAGGAAAACTAAACGAGTTGAAAAAGCTTTCCAAAATTCCTTCCAATACTCTCAACGATGTTTTCATAGTATTTCCATCATGGGTTTTTATTGCATAAACTAATGTGACGTTTTCTGGTTGTTTTGTGCGTTAGTGTCGAAGTTTGTGATTAAAAATTTTTGCTGAGATATCTCAAGTTGTAGAGGGGCAAATCAAATCAAGATTCATCATTTTGGAAGCGTTTAGCCATTTTTCGTAACATTGTTCAAACGCTCCATCAGAAACATCCTGATAAGTGCCACACAGATACACTCTTGAAAGACTCCTTATATTATGTAGCTGGGTGTACTGTACGTGCGATTTACAATCGCTCGTAAGTGGCATGTTTTCAGTCACATGATTTTATTTATTTATAAATAAACCGCAATAACCTGATCAGTAAGGCAAAATGTAAATAAGCATTCCGAATTTTTTATGCAAAATCAGTTTTGTAACCTATTACTGTTCACTTTTCGTTATGTCAAGTTCCGCCACAAACCTCGCTCATTTTCACACACAGATAAGAGCTGTTGTCATCGACTGGCTCTTTTTGCATTTGGAAATTAGATTGATAGAATTAAATACATCTGAAAAGCAAGAAAAGGTGATATGTCATGTTTCATATCGGTGATATTGCTAAGTGTTCCCTGTAGCTAGAATTCAGGTGCGTTGGACTCAAGCCCTTCTGCTTCCGAGAAACAAAAGCGGATTCTTCATCAACATGCAAACCTCGAAATTATTCAATGGTTTATGCCAAACCGCTGAATATTTTGACATACTGTCAGTACAAATACTTGTTTACAATGTTCAGTAATTTGGAGATTTAAACTCTTTTATTTGCGATGGACTCGAGGAACCTGTAAAACTTAATGAAGAACATTTTTTGTGCCACACCAAAATTTGTTGCTACCAGGAAAATTTGTTTTAAACATATAATAAAAACAAAAATCTTACAACCCCTAAAAGTGTATTTCGATCCCCAACATTAGAACCTGACTACGGGCCTGCTGCGAAAGTCTACTGGATTTAAGAAGTCATTGTATAAGATAATTTATCAAAGGTCTCTTTGTTCAGTGGAAGGCAAATGCAAAGATGGATGGAGACATTTTCAGAAGTTTTGCTATTTATTTGCACAAGGTGAAGAAACACAATCTTCTGCCGATGATTTTTGTGTTCAAAATGGTGGAAAGCTCACAAGTATACTAAACAACGATGAGCAAAGTTTTCTAATTGGTTAGTATCGGATTGGATTTTTGCGTGTTAACTTGCTGTGTCTCAGTAACCTTTGCCGACATATCTCAGTTTTGGATGCTTCTGCATAAACTGTGAACCAATGCTATAAAGAATTATGATGCAGTCGAATGGGCTCTGAATGATTTTTTAAATGTGAAAGTTATGCAAGGCGTTTTAATAATTGCAGCGACATCAAAATAACTTCTGTTTGTTTACCTTCCACGCAATCCATGAGCTTTACTTCCATTGGATGATTTCTTGCAATTTTTCCATTTCCAACCACATGCGTAATTTTCATCTAATTCATTTGGTAATATCAAAGTGTGTTGGGTAAGAATATCCATTTGCTGAAAATATTTAATATTCCTATTTGAAACAGGTTCGGCTGAGGGGCGAGTTAAGATCTTGTTGATCCAAGTTTGTAGGTCTTGTACATACGAGAAAAATATGTACGCTCTTTACTCAAGCTCTTGATTTCGTTGGTTCTTCCAGTGAACACACAAATCTGGTCCTGTCTTACTTTTGAAGAGATACTAAGGGGTGTGGAAAAAAATTTTGGTGCATGTGAGGTCATGCAGAGAAACGCCATTTGCTTTGCTTGGTATTAAAGCGCCAGGCATACTTGATGCTGCTGTTACGGTTGCCAGCAGGAGTTTTTCTTGTCTCAAGAATGCAGCGATGTAGGAGGCGGGGATGCAGGGGGTGCAAGCGCACGCCCAAAAGTTGATTTGTTGAAAATCTGGGCAAAATCCCTGAAAATGTGGGCAAAATCTCTGAAAATCTGGGTAAAATCCCTAAAAATCCGGGCAAAAATGGCACCCAACCTTGTTTGACTTAAAAAACTGGCGCCCAACATTTGCAGAAAAACACAATTAGGACCCTTTTTTGGACATCAAACCAAAAACGAATCTTCATGTTCTTTGTGGGAGAAAATTTGTGGGCAAAAAACGCACAAAAACTTTTCGGGCAAGTTTGGGGAAATTCGGGCAAAAATACTTCGCACCCCTCAAAGTTTGCCTGCCCCGACACCTTCTTGAAGAATGGTCTATGTAGCGGTGGATTCAGTATAAAGCAAATTTAGCATGATAAGAGACGCCTAATCGTAGAGCGGACCAAGTCAGTTTAGACTGAAATTGAGTTAAGAATTTTATATGAAAGGAGAGCATCAGCCTGTTTTTCTGACAAATTTTCAGAGTTGTACAACCAACAAACATTTTAGCCCATGATAGCATGGTCCACTTTTTGCTGTAATATCGAACAATGCAGTGCACCATGATTATGTGGGCCAGTCTACTGAAAGTCGATATGTCAAAGACANTGTATGATGGAACGGACCACGGACATATGGATACCGGATATCAACACTTAAGATAAGGNTACTGCACCTCATGCAAGAATTATTTTGCATTATATGACTCGGTAGCTTTTCTGCTTCAATATTTACAATCAGAATGAGAGAAAGCGTGGAACTATTGACGCAATCATTATGAGGTAATTATTGCTATATCATATCACAAATTGTGTGGGTTGTTGGATCAACCCACACAATTTGTGATTTGAAATAGCAATAATTACCTCAATGATTGCGTCAATAGTTCCAATATGTCAAAGATACTGTATGATGTCAATAGTATCTAGGAAATTTATACTATAGAAAATCTATACGTCAATAGTATGTAGTAAATCTATACTAAATGACCTGAACAAGGCTTTATTCAGCAAAAGAGAACAGCAGTGAACAGAGCCACGGTCAAGTCAGAATGACAATGACGAACAGGAAATAAGGACGCAAACCAAGGAATGCACAGCAAGCAATCAACGCGCGCAACTGTTACGCTTCAGGGAATTGACTACCACATTCTCCCCCCGTACAAATAACAACGTGCGTTGAACGAACGAAAATAAAAACAGCTGAAGATTACTAAATATACGGCACAGCACCGTATCTACCAATGGGCTTTCTTTGACGTGTTGATCTTCGCACGCCACCGGAGACATTGCCCGGCATCTCAGGCGAGGGTACTTCTGCAAGGGGAGTTTCGCCAGCGTTAGCAAAATCGCTGTCGTCTGGGGTCTCACCGTTATCACACACTCGATTGCACGCGTAACTTGCATCAGGCAACTCACTTGCGTCAGCGTTCGCTTCAAGATTTACGAGGTTCCCAGACCCATCAGGCGAGAATGTGATTGCTTGTCGCAAAGGTGCAATGTCACGCAAAGACACAGTATTTTCTCTACCAGTAGGAAAGCGCACACGAGCATAAGACGGCGTTGCATGTACAAGGTCAACTTCTTCAACCACTGGGTCATACTTAGATGGAGTCGCGTGGCGTCGCAAGTACACACGACCTGGTGAGCTCAACCAGGCTGGAACAGACGCACCAAATGATGATTGACGCTTATGTTTAAACAAACGTTCGTGCGGCGTTTCATTGGTAGTGGTGCAATGCAACGAGCGAACTGAATGCAGCACATCGAGGAACACTAACTCCCACTGCGAAATATGGAGCTTGCGAGATTTAAGAGCGAGTTTCACAGACGACCAGATAATCCCGTTGTATCGCTCACATTGACCATTACCTCTAGG
>JGI24158J21664_10000479_pt1 | contig 36637 bp, 20 predicted proteins | sample Ectturendosymbi3_FD_21664 | JGI IMG/M metagenome (IMG submission 21664) | reverse complement strand
AACATCAACTTGACTATGTGTGGCCTACCATCTAACATGAAAAGCTCTTCACACGAAACGTGACAAACATCACTTTTATTTTTGAAGCCTCTCCAAAGGCAAAACCTACACGTCCCCCGTGTCCCCCACCAAATTGCGCCCATGGATACCCGTATGTTCCTTTCCTGAAGATAAATTAAAACACTAACTTCTGGTTGAAAAGAGTAGAAACTTGCGAGGCGCCATGTGGATGAACTGAGATTTACCAGCTATTGTCTGAACGTTAACTCTAATATTTGAATGTTCAGGTTCAGTTTCATTATACTAGCTATGTACTCCCTTAGGAGTGCAACACTGAAAAAGTGAAATGTTAAAGCTTGAAGCGTAACATATCCGCCATCACCAACCCTTCAGTACCTTGGAAAATCAAGAACGGCCAAGCATGACTACTAAACCAAGTAGAAACCATACAGAACTTGAGTGTCCAAAATCATGTAAAAAACACATTACAGTGAGCTAGAGCAAGCCGATCACTACAAACAAGGCTGCAAAAATTCACCCAGCTAGGACAAAAGTAATAGCCGTAGAATGCCAGTGGACGAGGGCAAAAACAAAGTTTTAAATGAGGTCTTAAGCGACATTTAAAATGAAAGGTTTTGGAGATTTTAGTTTCAACCAGAGAAATCTTTAGACAATTTTTTACCCAGTGGTTGCGAACTTGCATGCGTGACATTATCAAAGCTGCATCTTGTCGATGCAGTCATAATACAAACAAATACCACTATGTTACCAACGGAATGTTAGTTGTCGTCATCGTCCAATATGCAAGATATTAATGCAAAATCAGGTCTGATAAAAAATGCGCTGCTTACGACATTATATCAGCTGAAAATATTGTGAGTGGCAAGGCTCCAGGCCCCGGGATGATTAACAATAAAAGAATTCGAAGGGAGCTCAGTCTTGCGCAAATATTCTTATATGCAACGCATTTTCAAGTTTTTCAAAGCATATCATTTGCCGTACTTCCTAAAAATAAAAATGTGCCTTTGCTGGTAACTTCTTTCGAGCATGACACGAATGTTGGGGCAATTTTCACTACAGAAATTAACAGCAGTCTTACAACCATCCAAAATGTTGCAACTTTTGATAGAGGCGAAAAACAGGGGAACGCAACAGCTTGAAGCATGAAACAGTCTGTTTACGTTTCCTATTTAATTCCACTTCTCACGTCTTAAGACTCTTCATCCAGGGTCACGGGTGCTTTGCGTCTGACGTAATGAAGTGGCCTTAATTTCCGCTTATTCTTTTGCGGCTTACGTCGTGCAATAGCTACGGTGAAACTGAACGGGTCAGATCTTTATGAGACAGTTGGTATCTATCTCATATCAATCAACAAAAGGTGCAGAGACGTTGGTTATCAGCTTTCCTCGAGCTTTGGCGCACTTGTAAGTATCAGGCAGACCAACAGACTCGTAACTAATGTTGAGTTTTGTAATCTCAGACCAACACTATTTTTGAGCATAGAGCAGGGAAAATTTGTAACGAGCATGTGATCTTCTGAGTACAAATATGGAAAAGGGTCTGTTCGGATTAAGAAGCCTGCAGCGAAATTATGATTACGACTTTACGGGGTTGTGATGAACATACGCGCTGCATTCAATCTCTGATGTTTTTATCGAAATCTCGCTTTTTTGCTCCTCTACTTGCCAAAGAAAATTGGTTCAGAAAAAGAAAACAAAAATGAAACAGCACCCGCACAAGCGAGAAACTCCGTCAAAACCCTTGGAGCAAAGTGCAGTTAAAATTATAACAAGTTGGGTTCCACTTCCAGATTTGATCAATCTGAGTCTTAGTGTATGATGTTCGTATCTCCGTCAACTCCTGAACAAACAAGCTCGCTTATCCTCTAGAGTGTTAAGTAAGCTGAAACACTCTATGGCAGGGGTGCTCCCACTTTTTCAGCATGCGAGCTACTTATAAAATGACAAGGTCAAAATGATCCACCTACTACAAAAATGCAAAACAAACAAGTATTAATGAATAAATGATATTCTTTATACGATGTATGTTGATGTACCTTACATACCGGCATGAGCTCAAATTTCATAACTCAATTAACTGTCTACATCTTTTGTCATTACCTGACTTTACTGTGATGACTTGCGCTTAATGGAATCAGCCACGATGTTAATGTCGTGTGATTTAACCACAGTACCCTTGAGATCGACTGGTAGATCGCGATCGACGTACTGATCACCCCTGCTGTATGGAAATGTAGTTCATTTCGTGTGCGTTCATAGCTTCCACATAAATTAACGAGGAATCTGACTTCAGACCTTGATATATGTCGTTGAAACAGACAACACTGAATCATAATTTTCAATTGGATTTGTGAAAATTTACAGTATCTTAAGTTATGTTCGGCCCATGCACTGCAGGTGATTTCAGGCCTCCTCTAATAACTCTATCCAGGATATCTATGCGTTCTGCACATCCCTGTCTGTACCTTACTAATAAGTCAATCAAAAATGTTGACAGGTTCTTGGGCATCATGATTGAGACAATTGGCACGATTTATTTTTGGATTTTAAAGTATTTAAGCACTATAATTTTGATACGCTGTCTTTCATTTATAGAAAGATAATTCCATGCCAAAGCACTACTGGATGCATGGGCGCAATTAGGTGGGGGACACGGGGGACGCGTCCCCCCACTTTTTCAGACAGTGAGGATATAATGTGCCATGTCCTCCCATATTTTCTCTTTAGGTTTCGCAATATATTGGTTTCACACCAACGTGTCCCCCCCACATTTTACAACAAAATTGCGCCCATGTGGATGGATAGATTGCTTGATCAATTTGACTAAAAATTGATATTCTCTTTACAGCCTAGCATTGATGCTCCACGAAAGGGTACTGTGCAAAACGTAGTTAAAGATCTTCTCCAAAAATTCCTTTTTACCTATTATGTCCTTATTAATTTTCTTCAATAACCTTATGTCATGCGCAACGTTACAGATGTTTTGTAATTTTTTTTAAATCCGTGCATCTTGTTTCTGCTTCAGTGATTTTCACTTACGAGTGACAATGCATACGACTACACTTGCATTACTTTCCAACAGGCGACCGCGCAGTCCTGCTACTTCCAGACCATCCGTAAAATGCTGGCGTTTTTTGTTTGGTTGATAAAGCTTCTAAACAAGGTAAAACAAACTTATACTTTTGTCTTAGTCACCTTTACTGGAGCAAAGCCCACAAGCGCCGTCATTTGATGACGCGTTGTTTGTTAACCGTGGAAAGGCGAGAAGGCGTGAACGTTTACAAAGCGATTTGTTGAATTAGCCGATGGAAGTTGGGTACAGGACACTCACCAGTGCTGCGGGACAGGTGCCTGCACTCCGCACGGCCTGGACACCTGTCAGGGTGAGTTGTACCGGGTGTAGAGTTAACTGTAAGGTGTGCGAAAAGGTGAACAAAAAACAACAGAGCCAGTGGTAATTGATTGACAAAGTCTTGACGCTCTTTAGGAACTCAACCCTATGCTTGTTATTTTAAACGCACAAACATTTGTTAACTTTCCGCGACGCCTTGCTTTTCACAAAACCTTATCGACCGGATCCCATCATTGACGTACAACTCTGAGTTATTCAGCCATATTCTAAGTTTGCTATATACTCCTCTACATGACGATTTACGTAAAGACCTGACACTTGACTACGTTACAACCCAATGTGGTGATCAGTTAACTAACCTGCCGAATTCAACAGCATTTCGATTCGTCAACGCTTGGATTGTTGGCAAACAAAACTTGATTCAAGATCTGTGTAAACGATATTCTGTAGTAAGAAAATGATTTGAAAAGTAGGCATGTGATAAAATGATTTTACTGAAATGATTTTTGAGTCATTTGAAAATGAGTCATTCAAAGTGTATATTTTTGGATCTTAAGGTGGTTTTATAAGGTAGGGGTAATAGATAACCATATCCAGCCGAGTTAAATATTAAAAGTTTCATTGTTTGGTGAATGTGCTTCCACAAATGAAAGTTCTCGAGAAGCAGCATTTTTAGGATTCCGCCAAAACAGCGGCACAGCTGATTTTCATAATGTCTCCAGCTGATCTTTATAAATATCTTTTGCTGATCTTCTTAGTGCCTTTTTCTGGTCTTTTTTGCGTCGTATGAGGTTGAGCAAGAGTGAAATGGTTCTTCATCGAGTAAATGCGGGTTTGACAAATCAAAATAATTATTGCTGAAATCTGTATGACAATACTGTAGCATGGGAAATTGTCAATGACTGCATCGTTTCTCAGCATGCAACTACCCCTTCTTGCCTGAATTAATTTTTGAAACTTTTAACTTTTAGAAGAGTAAAGATCGCCTTGACTTTTATTATGAAAGTTTAAAAATCTGTGAATTACATTTTGCAATTAATTTTGTAACTCTGTAGAAACAGTGGTTTCGTTTCTTGGAGGCCGAAAATGAATTTCAGATTTATGTTTTCACCGAGGAAAATTGCCAGTTTGTCCCAAACAATTTTTCGAGTTTATCCGGCTCAATTTCAACTGGTAAGGATTTTTTCTGATTAATGAGAGCAAGGAACTTGCTACCTGTGAATCTCATGCTATGTTACTTTGCGTTCAAATATGATCGGCTTGAGCCATAGAATTGAAATTTGAATCTAGATTAAGTTTCGTGATCCGAGATCGTTGGTTTCACATAGAGCATTATTGAACCAAATTCATTCGACTAGACAGAGTCATTGATCAATGTCATTTAGGACGAAGATGAATCATTAACAGTAGCAGCAAGGTATCCATTCTGATTGCTGGAAATCATTTCCAAGCAATCTTTAGTGAAGAACAACGCTGTCTCATTTCAGAACGAAATACTTAGCGGTCTTGAAGTTTAACTATAGCGGAAGGTGACAACAGAACCTGTTGACTTTCCAAGCAGAAAAAACTGCGTTTTGCTTTTCACTGACTTCGAAATTTTCGAAGTAAGATGGGTAGATATTTCATTATTTAGAAGACTGAGTCACTCACAGCATTTGAAGATGCTGGATCTCAACATTCTCAAAAATCTAAAAGGTTAAATAGAAGAAAAAACTAAGGCTGTGTTTCAGTGACAAGTAAACGAATGGTAGTGTTTGGCCTGGCACTGCTCATCGCATGCGCTTTGAGTCAACGCAGGACTCTGAACGAGCAACGAACTCTGACGTCGACGTGATTGATCACTGCACTGCCCTCTGGTTTTCGCTGCTGACTGAAGTCTCCGGTTGATAGTATGTCAAATCACTGATATTGTGGTCATAATGGCTTGCTGCAGATTTGTTTCACTTTCAGTGTAGGTGACTTAAATGTAGAGTATTGTAGTGCACCTTCATAAATTGAATTGACGTTTACATGGCTCCTATTGTGAGAATGCCATTACATTTTAAAATAGTAAGGAATCTGTTAGAACCGAACCTAACGATGCTTAATCAGTTTGTGAAATGTGTGTTCGTAAAAAAAGTAATGGGCATCGTTTTGGCAGAATCTATATAGAAACCACTCTGGTTTGAAAAAAGCTTCGGCCCTTCGTATAAAAGCAAGAGATCCCTAAAAAATAAGCTTGTTCTAAACGATGATTGTAAGTCGTTTAAGAGCAGCTTGACAAAATACTCTTAGCAGGATTTCGCGCTTTCGAGGAAATTTAAAGTAAAACTCAACGAAATGCTGCATTCGTAAAAACAGCGCGCTGATGCATGAAACAACACAAAAGTTGCTAGATGTGAAAGAACAAACTTAAACCAACGTCATAAACGCAAAAATCCCCCCATTTGTATGAAGGCTCCTAAAATTTCAATGACACAAGCACGCTGTTTTCTTATCCCCGGTATTGCTTTACTGAGCAATAGCCACAGTTGATTGATCGCTGAGAGCGAAATAACAGCTTCCTTGCTCTTAGGCATCCGTGGCAAAAACAATCTATTCTCACCTGTTAAGTAACTTTGAAAGCTTCATTTGCTGAAGCAGGAACACCAGAGAAAAAAGTCAACGGATCACTGAAGAGCGGTGCAAATGCAAATCATAGGGGTGGAAAGTTGAGTTAGAGATCGCTGAAGAAATTGCGATATATTTCACCTTCGAGAAGCTTTGCTAACTCATTATTTCAAAGTCTAAAGCAGAGTTTCTCAATCGTTTTTTGACCCAAGCACCACTAATAATTTCGAAACATCGTACGAACCACCGTGAATAACTTCATGACTACACTGAAATCGAAGTGCAAAATAGATCCTTCATTTCCAATATGATTCGAAGAGCCGTCAAAATTTTGTATTGATTCATCAACTGTCCAACCACATCGTGCACCAGGTTTTGAGAAACACTGTTACAGGACCAACCAAATTTCCTGTTGGTTCTGATGTCCTCAATCAAATTTCTATTCCTTCTATTCTAAAAAACGTTCTAAATATATTCTAAAATTTTCTATTCTAAAATCTATTCCATTTCTATTGTGAGGTCTGAAAACATCTATTTTTTATTTTTGAAGTTTTCTGTTCTAAAAAACTTTTATTCTAGCAAAATATATATTTTATTCTTTGTATTAATTCATCAGATGTCCAAATAAAACATTGTCGTGCCACCACGTCGAGACGCACTGATCCAGAACTCACTAAATTGGCTGCTGATGTTGAAAACTGGACACAGGAATGTGCCGAAAACAAGTTTGGGTTATTGACATAACGTTTGATAGTACTCCTGTGGTGGAGTCACTACTTTTCTGCATACTTTTATAGAGTACCACAAAGATAGGGTATGCTGAAATTCTACCTGGAACTGTGTAACAGTCTGATGAAAATCCTAGATGCGTTCACTGCTGTGCATTCCTTCAAAATAATGGCACTGCAGCTACGAATGCAGTCAGGTCAATTTGTTGTTAAAAACTCGTGTTTAATGTCCAAACAAAATAAATGCGATAATTCTTGCTTCTATGTTAACGTTTTTGATTTCCACCCTACATCGTATGCTTGTCGCAATTATTAAAGTAAATGATTAATGTTGATTCTTCCAAATTATAAGCATCGTTTCTAATGAAAAACAACATATTTATGTATAAATATCTACTTCATTCTTAAATCTTCTTTCAACTCCTTTTTGCGTGCAAACATCTTTCTGACTGCCACGAAACGACCTATTAATACAACTTTCTTCATCGCCAAAACCATTTACGATTTTTATCATTTCACTCATTGTAGCGAGCTCCGCAGATCAAAATAAAAGACCAAAATCTTGAAGGTTGGTCACCGTCATCCATCTGTAATTTAAAAACGCCACTGCTCACGTGACGCGCATCTACACAACGGTCGTAAAAGTTCACCACGCAGACAGTCGATCGCCCGTAAGCCCTACTTTCAGAAGCCAAAGGGTTAAGTAAATTTTGCAGTAGATTTACCGTTTGTTTGGTCGAAGTCACCGTCAGCGCAGGAAAATTAAACAAACGAACAAATCGCAAAAACAAGCGTCGGTTCGTTTGATGGGCGTCGCGTCATTCCGCTTTGAAATCCGAATCTACTTCACTGACCGGAGTTTGGTGTCACGTACCTTTGGTCCTTGATAGACGCTCTAGCGTCAAAAAATAGATGCACCCGTGAAGTCAATGCCTCTGGAATATTTTTGTTCAAGGGGGTGTGGAGGAATTATTATTATTGAACTTTTACACAACTGAAAGAATTCTTTATTAAGGCACTTTCAGTGTGAGCTTTTTCTACTGAAACGCTGCAGTGAACCTATTCAACACATTCATTTGAATAGAAAGTAATGCACGGGTAAAAGTAAATCGCGGGAATTAAGTCTTTGCAAAGCTATACAAGGTGTTAATGTGAAATAACAACAAGCCTCTCTCCTGCACGTAATGCCGCATGTAACACATTGACTGTATCAGTGCACTTGACCTGATGCCAACAGGTTAAGCGTTCAAAAATAGTCTAAAGTACTGTATTCATTTATTAGGCTTATGAAAAAACAATTGATTTTAACGTAGAATAATTTCTGTTCTCAAGCATAGTTGGTCTCACGCAGGCACGAACAAGCTCTGCAGAGGCCAGAAAGTAACAAAAAATAAAACTTGCTCGCATGGAAGCGTCCATTAATGGCTTGTAAATCTACGGACGAGAAATATTTTTTGGCAGAATGCGGCATTAGCAATTCATTCTGCAAGTCCGTCGCTGATATGAGGAATTAGACAGATAATGGCTGTCGCCTTAGTTTTCCGTGAGAACATTCGACGACACAAAGGTTACGACAAGGGCAATAACGTCGGGTGTTCAAATGTTTATTGAAAAGATTCTGAATAAAACCAGCTGTTGATGTTGCAGCCCATTCAAAGCATTGTGCCCGGGAAGTGCTGCGTGCCAGTAAAAACATGCGCACAATGTCGTGCAGGTTTTCCGTTTACTCAACCAATGCTGTATTGCTCATCGGTCAGGGACTACGCTTTAATATGAGTGCATTTCACTCAGGGTGGGAATAGAGGAAATCGGCTTGGAGCATGGACTCATTGGGGCTCCAATAATGCATATATACAAACATCGAAACGATTAGGGCTTCTGACCACAGAAAAAGAGTTTGCTGCTTGTGCTCACTGTTGCACAGCGGGCCCGGGAGAAAGGAACCAAAAGGCTTCAAATGATATTACCGGAAGAGGTTTCGAATTAAATAAAATTGTCTATCTGCCGTTGGACTCATTAATGCGTTTGCTCCCACAACTGCCACTGGGGTTAATCCGGCTTTGCTTACAAGAAGTGAGTACTTGTGACGAGCACCTCAAACGGACGAACAAAGAAAACGCGACGTTGAGGACGACGTCAAGAAAAGCGAGAAAAACTGAATTTGAATCGTGCTGGCATCAACCAGACGGATCCATCACGTGTATCGAAGCGTGACAGCAAAAACTGACACTTCTGTTCTAGCTGTGCAGTAAGCTGCTTTCCAAGGCCCTTACTGTTTTAATTCATCCATTGTCCTTCCGTCTATACTCTATACTATAGCTATACGATCCTTTTTTAACATCAGCCACTGGGAAAAACAAATTTTTGCACTAATGCACGTTTTTTTTAAGGAAAATGTTAGGTACCCGATATAGATATTTAGGGACCCGATTTCTCTGACTCTAGGGACCCGATTTTCAATTCTAGTGACCCGATTTTCGATTCTAAAACACCTTAGAAAAAACCTGCACTAATGTACTGTCAAATCACTGTCCATGCACTGCCGGGTTTTGTGCTTGCGCCTTCCAAAGAAGGTTTACGCAAATGATCGGTAGATTACTTTCGAACTACTAAAATTTGAATTGTTCAAAAGCGCTCGTGAATTCCTTGCTTTTGTTTAGTTTTTTTAATTTAAGCTGTGTTCTCAAGTTGTTGAAAAGGTCGCAGAAAAAGTGTTAATTAATTTTACGCGGATAGTGTTGCTGTTGGACCAAACCTGCCCTTGAGGATAATTTTGTCCATCCTTTCATTATAGAAAAGTCTTCACATTTCAGATAAACTGTGAATTAGACAGTTACGATCAGCTAAAATCAGTCCCGTATATATACACAAATGCTTCCCATGCAGTTCTGTGTTTCAAAGATCACTGCTGCGTACGTGCCACACACTGCAAATCGGGTTTTCAAAAAAGAAACATCAATTGGTCGAAACGTTTACTGTCCTTTATGCAGCAAACCCGTCCAGAGAAAAGTGGACAAACAGACATGTCGTAAACAAAGAACGATTCTGGTCAGGAGCGAACAGTAAAATTGCATTTCCAATCGCAACGATAAACATGGCTAGGAAAGTTTTTAACTATCCCTAGGTTTTGTTTGATCAAATTTGTCCAATATTTTGCGACATTTATATTGTACTTTGGATGCCTGCTATAAAACGGTTTTTATGTTAGGCTTTCACCTAAGCAGATGGAACACAGCATTGGACGGGCTTTGGAATGACATAAATTATTCGTAGTGTCTTGACAGTAAAACGTGAGAAGCACCTGGCTTACAATCGAATGCCCTTAATCCAGCTGTCAGACTTTGAAAAAATATTTGGGAAAAAACTCATACTAACAATAGCAGCTTTACTATTTCATAAAAATTGCGCGACGGTTGCGCTTGGTTTTAAAGCAATATTCTCTTAAACGTGAGATGAAACGTAAGTTTGTTATACGCAAGCAATCTCATTAAAGCTTGTTTGGTCTGTCTTGACGATATAGGAAATGGGCGTATGTTTAGCCGTTGTGCAGTGTAAGTTCCAAGTTGCCACGGCCACCAAAATGAACTTCTGAAGTTCAACTATTTCAAGCGTACCTTGGGAAGCACAGGTGCGTGCTATGGACGTGACAGAAAAAAAGACAAAATAAAAACGAAGTGGCCCGCAGGATAAAAATTGTTTTGAAAGAAATTTTTCCTAGTTCCCGACAAATATTTCCACAAACTGTTGCTTTAATGTAAAATCGAGTGTTTCGAAATTTAAAAAACCATAACATAGTAATTATCATTGAAAACAGTTGTGACTTTTTCTACTCCGTACACGTTTCATTTGAATAATGACACCACATCCGGATATTCTCTGACGCTAAAAAATAATTTTCTGCAGAACACTGAACTGCTTCTCTGTTACATGAAAGCGTAGGAACAGGAAACGTCTCATCCATGGAACTGAATGCTTATTACGACCGATATTTCGCAAGTCATGTCAAGCTTTTTTTTATAGCGCAGCTGTTTGCATTTTTGCAAAAGCGTGGTCACCAAGTGCTTTGGAACGCTTCTTTCAGCCTAACTGAAAGAGCTTCGCCTGTTCATTCATTTCATGTAGCTTTTGTGATGAAAAGGCCGATATGAACCGACAAATGAATTGAAAAATTCCCAGTTTGCAATTTATGCACATCATAGAACACCTTACACAGTTTAGTTCGGATCTCCAGCTTTAACAAACGTAATCCGCTTTATTTGGTAAGAAACTTGAGGTTTATCACCCACATCAAACAAGCCGATTTAGTTGCAGTGATTTTAAGACAGCACTAGCCAAGAAAAGCACTCAAATTATAGGCACCGTCCTAGGGTTTTCTGCAAAAAACGCTTGACATTTGTCTGCGTCTGTAGTCTTTGCTGCGTCTGCAGAACAACAAAATTGATGATGTTCAGGCCTCAACTACTTCTACGGGGCAAAAGCCTTGTTTTTCACGATGAAGTGAGCTTTGTGTGCACCCCGCAAAACCCAATTGGTTTCAGAGCAAAATATCTTGTTTATCTAAGAACTTTCAGTTTCTTACACTTTCAGTTTCTTACCCCTGCGCAGCAGTGCCACGTTGAACACGAAGAATTCCTGCATTCAATTAACATTTTTACTGATTGCAACAACCTGATATTAAAACAGATTGAAAATGAACAACAATTAAAATCACGATCGGCTACGTCGCGCTGACAACGTCATGAAAAAAAAAACGCCAGGAAATCCGCTGTAATGCAGTAAAAGCGACAAGAGGCAGAAAAGGTATGCGTTTCTGTCGCAGTCCAGCACGACAGTGGGACGAGGATATGAAGGAATATCGCTTGCAGCCGACACACACTGCACGCGCAGAGCAACACATGAACGTGTTGCGAAGAATTACGACAGATCACTGCACATTGCGTTACTGCACATGCAAAAAAAATCTCGAGTCGCGGCGGCAGTGATGAGGCCGATGACGCAGCCGTTTTTGCCACGTTTTTCTTTTACGTCAGCACGGCGACAAGCAATGTTTGATACGCGTTGATCGAAAGAAATGTCTTCCGCCAACGGAATACTCAAGCCAGTTTCCGGCAGAGTTGAACAATTACGACTTGACGCCAGTAATGTATCAATGGAAAAAGGTAAACTAACGCGTGCACGTAACATCCGCAACACCATTGACATCTGCAACATCGATTGCGAGACATTTTATGATCGACCAAACCGATATTTTAAACAAATCGGTTTGACTGAGGCCTACGTTTGTTGCAGTGATTGACATTTAACAAGGTTGGCCAGTAACAAAAATGTACTTCGCTACTTACGTACGGGCAATAAAGCTTCAGGACTTGATGCAGTTACCTTCTATCAGTATCGCTACCCTCGTGTATTGGCTCCTATTTATGCAACAGTTACGCCTTATAAAACTTTACATATTAATAACCCAAGTTCTTTAACGTATTCTCACTGGTTTCACATGTCTTCTGAAGCAGTGCTTCCCAACCAGTGGGCCGGGAAGAATTTGAAAATGTTGCAGTTTTACGGTATTTAACTAAACGTTTCTGGAAATTTAGCCGATTTTCTGCTGATCAGACCTACTAAGCAAGCTCAAGTTTACCATTGCATTTGCTGTTAATATTTTGTTGCTTTCTCATAGTTCAATTTTTTTCGTTACTGTTTTACCACAATATTAAGTCCCACAAAAATTGTCGGTGAAAGTTGGTCGTAAGCTGCAAAAAGTTGGGAAGCACTGTTTCACAATTTTAATTCCCTGACCACCGCCAAACACTCCCTGTAAAAACAGTAAGACTGAGCAAGATTATTCGATCATATTTCTCGCAAAATTAAATGAAAGTTAAAAACATCGCGGCAAAAACACAGGAGCGACTTTCAACTTATTGCCGTGTGCGCCACGATTTACACAAAATCTTACAGACAGCATTACGTGACAACTCAATCGATGATGTGTATTTACGTTGTCCGGTTGAAACAGGGCCAGCCATTGATTGAAGGCAGGTTGCCCGTTCCGGCCAAGGCGTTCGTCACAGGAAGAGAGCTAGAAAAATTCTGGCACGAAACTCCAAAGCTTCCTGCGCCATCAAGCAGTCCCCGTGTAACTAAAGGGTTTTGATACAATTTCGCCATCATCTCGTAGTTCGCTAAAAGCTCGTTTTGACTCGCAGCGCCAGGAGCCAGAGAGCTGTGAAGTCGAGTAAAGGCGAGAGGAGCAAGAGTGTGGAGAGAAGGAGAAAATGTTCCGCGAACAAGACCGTCGCCAGTCCTGGAACAGGCCTTAGTGCTTGCGCTCGGGTAGATTTCGCAACCGATATTCCGTTGCACGGGTCCCAAAGCCGACGTTCTATCGGGGTAAGCAATGCATTCACGGCTGCCCGGCCTGCCAACGTCGACAGGGGAGGACGATCGCGGCGAGCGGGCTGATGGCGACGGCTGAGAGGACGAAGATGCATCGGATTCGCGAGACAAACGTCGTCGGCGATCTTGATTTTCGGGCGAACGGTCAGTTGACCCCTTGTTGCCGATCAGAGATGCGATTGAGAAAGGGGAGTGGCCTTTTGCTGCTTTCAAAAGGTCTGCGTCGTCGTTTGAGGACGCGGATGACTGGGCTAACACAGCACCAGGGTTCGCAAAACCAGCTGCGTGATTTTGCGGCGTCAACGGCGTGCTTGCTGGGAAAGACGCGCCACCGAAAGCGTAGGTGTGGGGGGCCGCATGCAACGAATTCAGCAACGCATTCGCCCCCGAAAACTGAGGAAACGCCGATGGGCCTAGACTCAGCAAAGCCGCTTGGCGGTTGACAAACTCCTGAGTGGCGAGAAGAGGAACGCTCGGTGGAAGAGGATTCATGCAGGCGTAAGGGTTCCAAGCCGCGGCGACTGCGGCCGCTTGNGGACCAGGGGGTAGTCCGTACGACCGACCGTATGGGCTGGCAGCACTGTTCAGTGCCATTATGTGTTCCTTGTAGGGGTCGCGTTGCTGTCGCTTGAATCGCTTTCGCCGGCGCAGGAACGAACCGTTGTCAAACATGTCTTCAGCGTCAGGGTCCATTGTCCAGTAGTTGCCCTTGCCTGGGTTGCCTGGCTCGCGCGGGATTTTCACAAAGCAGTCGTTCAGCGAGAGGTTATGTCGTATTGAGTTCTGCCAGGCGGGAAACTTGTCACGATAGTAGGGAAACCTTTTCATAATAAAGTCGCAAATGCCACTGAGCGTCAATTTTTTTTCCGGTGATTGCAGTATCGACATCGTAATAAGAGCGATATACGAGTATGGTGGTTTTACATGCTTTTTAGATTTCTCGCAGGTTTCAGTTTCGTCTTTTTCGGATGTGTTTCGGCTGGTTTCTTCAAGTTCATCGCTCGGGCGCATGTTGTCATCCAAGTTAGCGCTGCTAACTGACGCCGAAGGCGACGCAGCAGAGCAATCCGCAACATCGGCTTGGGCACGTTGGTCCGCCGAAATTTGAAGACTGGAGTCCGGCGAAAAAACGCTTTCGCCTTGATGTGGCCAGTAGGTCGAATTGTGACTGTCGCTTGGTCGTTCGCACTGTTTGCTCGCTGGAGGTGACGACGTTGAAGTTACGTCACCATCTTTTACTGAAGAAAATTAAGTTTTCAGTCAATGAATAATCATTATTTGAAATCGCTATATACTGCCACCATAGTTCGTGAAGTACGCAACCCTATTTACAACAAAACTTTCAGCAATCAGTACATTCAAGAGCCTAAGGAAAGTGTTAAATTGACTTTTTATAGTATGCTACAGTAAGATTTTCCCTCATCTATGCATTTAGTTCAGTGTGTTTTGTTTCAGATATTTCCGCATCTGGTCTTTTCAACTTGCGTGAACTATGCGTATATGTTCTTTGCACAATTCCTGGACTACCTTATTATGGTTGGCACTGCGCGCTGCCTTTTGATTTTTGGCAAGTCGTTATTATTTTTGTATATTCTTCATTTTATCGCAACTGTACTTGTTGCACTTGTTCGGTTAAACTAAACTTATTTTTGTAAATATTTAGAAAACATTTTTTGTTTCAGAAGACGGCAAATTATATTCTGCTAAATGCTTATTTCTGGCTGTTGCCAACATACGGTTTTTTTAAGGTGTTTCGGGTCCCTAGAATTGAAAATCGGGTCCCTAGAATCAGAGAAAATTATCATCGGGTCCCTAGAATCAGAGAAAATCGGGTCCCTATAATCAGAGAAATCGGGTCCTGCAGATCCATACCGGGTACCTAACATTTTCCTTAAAAAAAACCTGCAATATATAATGTTTTTCTTGCCGCTAAACGTTTTCCCTTTAAGTAGTGTTGGAATATGCGTTTCTCCACATAATTGGCTTTTTATTATGACTTGTTGCAAGTTTATCCATAATTGTGATCTTTTGCTCCACAGACTGTAAGATGATTGTACGCAAGAAAATTATGCATCGCCCAAGCCCCAAAATAGCGTTTCTTCAGCATCTAGGTTGGCAAATGTCAATGCGAGTGAAGCGATTGGCACATTGTGTGTTTACAAGCACATGCTTATCCCAAATTACAATTGATTGTTTTTGCAAATAGACCAGTATCTAGCACGTATATCTAGTGCTTGATAAATTTAGCTTAACCTGCACATGATGGAGTTAAAGTCAGGGACTTCTAAAAACAAACGGTAAGAAAAAAATTGCCTAATATCGCGGCCACTGATAATATTACGGTACACCCCCACACAACACTTGAGCTGTAATACCAGTTACTTGAAGCCATTATTATTACCTGATCAACGACTGAGCTAGTTTTTACTTATGTTCTACTAAAGCAGGAACTGACCCTGACTATCCAAAGAAAGGTTGCAAAACGAAAAAGTTTTACATTGAACACGGTGACATTTTCAAATTTTCGATAGGGCAGAAAACTGTTGATTTAAAAAAGTTGCGAGTAGAATTTATCATAACAAGAAGAAAACGTTCACAAAATTAAAAATTGACACTTGAAAACGGCTGTGGATGATGGCTCCTCAAAAACCAGGCGAGAGGTTTGAAGGCCGATTAATACTTTTCCAGCTACTTTATTGTTAATTTGTTTTAAAAGCATCGATGCTACTTGCAAGGAATGTTACGAATAGAAATATTAACATTTTTTCCTGTTCAAACACGTCAAGTTTATGCTTGACACCGTGTGAAACGGCAAACAATAATTATGTTTACGGAGTAAGGGAAGTTTCCCAAGCTAAAGTATATTTATGACCAACCAAAAGCGAAGATGTTCTATTGAAAAAATTAATATGTAAAACTTATCAGTCCATACAAAATTGATCTGCATTGCCTAGTATACCCCAAAATCCGTTATCACAATCTTTCGTACCGTCGCACACAAAAAAGAAGTTGACACAGTTCAAAAACTGCTTGAACCAGCGTGTTACTATAAATCAGCAAGCCACCTACATCTATTGCTACATAGTGGTTTACCTGTGGACTGCCCTTGAGGAGAGAACGGTTCCACGAGGCCAGTTGCCGGCATTCGATCTCTGGAATCACTCAGTTGCTTGTGAAGCTGTTCCACGGCCAAGTTCATGAACTGCAGAGCTGACATGTTCGTTGAGGTGCGACTGTCAGCCGCCTTTCCCTCGAAATAAGATGGCGGAGTGGATTTCAAACGTGACTGGCCGTCAGAATAGTGTCTGTTTTGAAAAGCGTAACGATCTTCTCGTTCATGATGAATCTTGACGTGGTCCGTTTCGCTTAGCTGGGCCAAAATGGCGTTAGTCTCTCCTGATGAGTTTGATGGAACAGAGTAGTCCTCAGCAGCCTGCTGCGAACTGAGCGCCATTGCTGATGGCTGAGCTTGCGCCTGGCTTATTCCCTCGCGCACCTGGAAGCGGCCTCGGTGGTTGCTCCGACTCTCACACCTCTGCACAGTCATTCTAGAATGTTCAACGCAGGAGAGCGTCACTGCTCCAAGTAGCAAAATGTCAATAAAAAGTTTGTGGTTCTCGCAGCACGACGTCAAGTGTGTTGGAAGGGACCAATATGAGTTCTGGTGTCGCGTTCGGTTGTTCGGATGCGCCGTGGACATCCGTTGCCCGGATACAGGAACTTAAAGCGCGTTATCAGAGTTAGCCATTCAAATGCTGAAACACAAGTAGATACAAGCAGGTTATACTTTTGCAGGCACGCGACAGTCATCAAACTAAGGCAAGGGCTTACGTACAACGCAAGACCGCATTACTCGACATACCGAGAGTAACTGCGCCAGCGATTCACTGGGATTACTCTACCAGCTACCGTTTTCAATGTGGAGATTTTTCGATACTATTCGTTTTTCCTCGGAAAACATCCCCACCACACATGTAATTTTTCTCCTGCTCGCAGTGTTGCAAGTTGACAGCTGATGTCACCAAGCTGCTCGTCAGGTTTTTTATATGCCTATGATATTTCTTCCACTCTCAAAAACAGCCAAATCCCCCTTGGAAGCGCTTCGTTTGCAAACAGCAATACAACCACTGGCCCCACTACTACAGCAACAGCAAGTACATGTCCAGTAATCAAGTCCACGCTACCTAATTTCAACGTGAATGGACAGCGGGTACAGTGGCTCACCACCAACTAGCCCCCATCTTCAACGCTACTAGAATATATTGACCGCTTCACTGTCGCTTCTTCTAAACGACGCAGAACGAAAAAAATGCAGTGAAAAAATGTGGAACTCATTTGACACTTGTACACGCGATGCTTCGCAACATTGACGAGCAATTCGCGACATCAAAGCGCAATCTTGACAATCTGGTCGGAAGAATAAACGACTCATGATATTTGTTCTTCGCGGCACAAGCTGATTATCGCAATAGCAAACCAATTGCCGACAGACCATGTCGTTTATTTGTAACGTGACGGTCCACTTCGCTTCGCGGCTGTTACGGCGTTCTTGTTCATTGAGCTTGGCCTCGTTTCGAATTACCGTTTATGGAACCGCAAAATCAAGAATTGGTGCAAAAACCTGTCACTGCGCCCCAAATTTTGGCGTACGTGACTAAATTTACAACTCCGAAGTAATGCTCGAGTAGGCCTTCGTTTTACATTCAGGAAAAAACGAAAACGTAACTTCCTTGTTTTGAAGATTGCGACCCACTATCAACGTGTAGGCCTTGTTTTATGAAACTTGAAACGACTGCGCTTTGCGCTGCGGACCAAAGAAAAAAAACAAACTGTTAAACTGCGGATATTGCTTTGAATGAGTGCGTGAAAACCCTATTATACCTAACAGAAAGCATTTCGTTAAGTGCAAAAATATTCACAATCGACGACAACCTGCATAAAGAGTTTGCAGGCAGAATTTTCTCTTGGTCCTAGTCCAAATACATAGAAATCGTACTGAATGCAACAAAGCAGCAGTACTTTTCCGAACAGATTTTGCAAATCTGCCATACCTTGTTTTTAAATTTACTTGCGTTTTAATGGAACGCGCACGTGTTCCGATTAATAAACAAATACAAATTTCGTTGTTTCTTTCGGGAAACACCTTTTGCTTCTTCAGCTTTGAGGAGCCGTCCCCATACGTTGCATTTTCTGATCATATGCTTATCTGTTGCAATACAAGAAGCAGTAGTTTCCAGTGCCGATAGTAAGTTTCAAATGTGCATGCCTTTTGCAAAAATCTGCATCGAATATTTTTTACACTGCGAAAAGTTTCAGGTGTTACGGAATATAAAGATTATGTCCCGCGCTTCGTAGGAATCCAAAATGGACAATTAGTCTACATTTCTACAAAAACATTGCTTGTTAGAAGGTAAAAATTTGGAGGCAACGCGAGACAATCTCATTATTTCACGTTTAAATTTTAATGACTCGTTCATTTTTGGCATCTTCAGTTCGGTTTGACTGGCTGAAATCGAAAGCAAATCGGTCCTTCTGAAACGGATAAAAGAAGAAAAAGTCAACAGGATTTTCCACAAACACTTTAGTGAAAAGGAGGTAACGGTATGAAGACGAGAGGATACAAAATATCTTTTTTGAAGTTTTGAAACAACATTTCGGTTTTACTCAAATGGTTCAATTTTAACAAAGAAAACAGCAAAATTTTCTCAATTCGTTAGATACATCTTGGCACAGTTTTGACTATGCCACCATTTTTTACATTTTCTGTATGTTTTCCTTGTTGTACGTTCCGCAGCGTCTACAAACCGTCATCTCGGTTTAAACATTTGCTCAAGCACTAGGTATTTTTATCTAAAAAATCTTGAAAACACTTATGATTGTTTAATTTTAAACAAAGATTTTCCCTTCTGACTGTTTACACTAGATAAACAGCACATCAATTGGGCTTTCCTCAGTCTAACCTGATGTTGCAAAAAAAAACAAGTTACTCCAGCGAGAAACATGATCGCCCAGCTTCTGTTTTAGTTTCAAAGCTTAACCTTTCATCAGAAGAAATGACGTTCGCTTTTTCATGTTCATGTCATGACTTTCATCAGTTGTGGAGCGGGGAACAACTGCGCGAACTCTCAGCTCCGTTTACGACCAGCAACTTAGTTTCCTTCGTCTTTCGAAAAAGTCGTAAACAATGTCACTTGCAATGGCCACTCTACTTCTGTCTCTGCCCGTGTTTTTTCGTCTTACTGTGAACTTCTGTGAGCAACGTGAAGATCGAAATGTGCTCGCTTGATTCAGTGCAACGCCAGTTTCACTTTTCACAAAATGGCGTGACTCACGTTGCAGTCATATGGTCGCGTTCTATGATTAGGTGTCGCCGACACTTTATTACGTAACTCGGGCTATAACTGTGGATCTCTTCCCGATTGGCTGCGTTCCTAAATATTTCCGTTGGTCTGTTACCGCACTAACACTTGACCCTTAGGCTATGTCTCCCATTTGCCGCTGTAGCACGCTAAGTTGCAGCTTTATCAAAAACATGTGCCAAGACATTTTCTTTCAATCTACCATTAACTACCGCTGATGGTCTATCCGCGGTATAGACAGCAGGCTATTCCACGACTCCGTATTTGCTGACTTCAAGAGCTTGTCCGAGCACGAAAGTAATATAGTGGAACAAATGTCAGCTTTAAGATCGCTTTAACGGCCCATCCAACTTCTATTCAATAGGTATACAATAAATCATATCAGCGAACAGATCGAAAACAAACATTACTGAAGCTACAGGGGTTTCACTGCCGACAAGTTACCGCCATTGTTGTTCGCGGATCGCTTTATCTGCCTTGATTTTAGTTGCTTAGAACCGCCGAGGTAAGAAAGACAGCTGAGATCTCAGAGTAATCTAACATCGTTGCTCTCTCTGAATAACACCCGATAAAACGCGCGTCTTACACCCCGGCAAAAAAATCCAACTTTCCACCGCCTTGCAAGCTCGTACAAGAACTGAAATGGCATGATGGCTATGCAGCGTGCATTCCAAACTGTCTGTTTTTCTATAACTCAAAGCACTAAAGCAGTTAGGCCTGTTCTCTGCTGCCAGACAAGACGACTAAAACATGACTTCATGATAACAACAGCTTACGGTCCTGATGCATCAAACAGCATCTCCATAAAACAGCATGTTTTCTCACTTGGATGAAACAGCTGTTTGTCCGGTACCATCTGGTGCTACGTACATTATCTTCCGCTACCGAGCAACGAATTCGACACTTTTATTCACCACGGAAAGCACTTGCCATTGCTGAGGCGTCGCGACACCGCGAAAGTGTCAAAATGACGCCCGGGCGGCAGGCGTGGTGACCGAAGTGGAAGTTGCCTGCGCGGCGCTCGGTCTGCGAACATTCTGTCGTGCAGTCACCGCTAATCGAAGAAGAAATAACGAATCGGAGACCATTTCGAGCCGAGCAACGGCGTTGCTCCGCGCGAGCTATAGCGATGCCGCCAAGCATAATCTTCCTTCGCGCTTCCTGACGGCCTGTTTCGAACTTCTGTGTATTTCAGTTTTTGCAGCATACAGCAACAGCAAGATCACTTTTGCTGCTTTTAAATTTTTTGGATTAGCGGTCTTCAAGTAATTTGACAGATGCTTTATTACGGCACGTCTGTGGCACGAAGTAGCTCGGATGAAAGGACAGATTTTGTTCTTGCAGCAACCACTTAGTATCAAGTTTTATTTTGTTCAGACAGCGGATCGCGGTTAAATTGAAAATGCAGTGACAATCATTTTTTATCCAACACTTTCACCGATGGAATCTCGCTGCTCCACAGATCATAGCCACATGATTCTGCAAATGAGAAAAACTGCTTTCCAGATGTGAAACCAAAGCTTTATTGCATTCGAAGCTTCAGGTGCTTTTAATGAGGTCAAATCGCTAACTTCACAATTTTGTTTAAAGCGGTTCTTTTTCATCCGACAGTCGCAAACCAAAACCTGGTCACCGTTGAATTCGTGTGTGCAGCGGGAAGACTGTGCTTTTTCAACTACGTTATAAATAGCAACTTTCACGATGGTTGTAGATCAGCTGTAAGACGCCAAACCCCACTGCTTGAAGACACATGATTTCTAGTATTTTGCTGATTGACATAAGTGACAGAGTTTCTAATTATATGTTTAATAGTCATTGGGAACTTTAGAAGAAGGTTGCCGACACCAAATTAGCGAGACAGATGTGGAAATACGCAGAAAAGTGTGCAAATGATCACGAACGTCAAATTTTCAAAAGATTGGGGAGGAATTGAACAACAGCTTATTGGATAAAAATGCATCATTTCTATTTGTTTACTGACAACGCAAGTTGACGCCCAATTTTCCCGATATGCGGGATATTTTGATTGCCGCATTTGAGCTACAACACTTCAACGCCTGTATTTCAAATTTCCATTGATTTTTTGGGTCTAAAGTAAAAGACCCTGCCAAGATTTTGTTGTATAAAATTTCAACATTGCTCTTTTCCCGTTAAATTAGCATAAATTTAAATTATATTTCAATGATTTTGCTGTGTGTTAGAAAATACAGTTGTATATCCCTGGTACCGACCGAAACTTGTTTTGTAATATTGAACCTGCAAAAATATTGGAATTTACTTGCTTGGTTTATTGCATTTCTTGTATTACTGTTCAACTCCTTTTAGCAATCATAAGAGGATCCACAAGTAAATTGTGATATAATACGCAGATCATAATGTTACAAAATTACAATTTCAAGACAAAAATTCGTGTTTCATGAGAAGAAAAATTGGTCGAATCAACATGATGACTCACGTGACGTTTCCGCCAACTTGATAAGCATGTTTTTGTAGTCGGGAAACAATTTGGTTGACATTTTTCATTGGCTAATCACCACTCACTGTCAAAATTTTATAAGGCACCGCAGTAAATGAGGAGGTCTCTAGCATGACATCCACCTGTGAGCTGGAAAGATTCAAAACTACACAGGTGCTGTGTTGAAGAGACGTTGGTGTTTTAGACATATCCTGTTCGCAAGCGGAAAAGACAAAAGTTGAGAACCGCACAGGTCTCCAGCCATACACAACGTCTATTTGAACATTAAGGGTGGTCAGTGAAAACTTTTTCGGTGAAAACGCCGGGTGGGTTGCAGGGCGACTTTAGTCTTCGTCTGTAGTGAAATCTGGATAGCTGTCAAAAGAGTCCATAAGCTTTGGCTTATCCTCTCTGCAGTTAAGTTTGATGAGTATACAGAACAACTGGGACAGAGCCACCTAAATTCAAACGTGTGTTCCGTTAATGAAAACTACAGGACACCATTTGCATTCGGTATTACGACCAAGTTAATGTTTAGTGAGGTAACCAGAGGTTTGAGCCATGAGGGAAATTTAGCTGGGAGGGGCCCCCTGGCCACTGTAGGGGACCCACTAGCCAACGCTCAGAAAAAAAACGTGAGAAATGATGGTGGATCCGGATGTGGATGGCTATAGTATAAGCCTAAATCACCGGAAATACTTGGAAAAACGCAAAAATACAACAGCCTTCTGAAAACTAAAAGAATACTAAAACCGAAATACAAGCTAAGTGGAGTCCGGCTTTTACATTTATCTTGCCAGGGGGAACGATTGGTCCCTCTTCCCTTGTCAGTTACGACACTGCTAAGCTGGCTCAAATGTAATTTTATAACAAGGTACTCCTACAAACAGCACAACTCAGTGTTCAGAACAAAGCAACTTGAGCCCATCTGAAATTGGCATCGATAACTGAGCAAGTATTGTTCTTGCAATAGACTATGAGATGTCACCATCGTCCTTAGGTCCAAATCTCAGAAGAGGTTGGTTATTTGGTTTCACTTAACTCAGGCCAAACTCATGCAAGCGTGCTCATCAAATCGCTTTGTAATGTGTGAAACGGAGCTCCAGTATTCGTAAAGGTAACTGTGACGTAGAAGCCACCCGTCTGACTAGAGATGAATCGCCTCGTTGCATGCCAGCACGATATTGCCACACGGATTACCGTCTTGTCCATTCGCTTCTGATCTTTTGATAGGCTGTCAGCGAACTTGTCGCAGAAGTAACATGCTGGAGCGCTCATATTGTTTAATTCAGTTTGCAGAGAATGCCTGATCAGAAAAGTAGTTCGCCGTAAGAAATTCGAAAAACTTCTTTTGACACAATGTACTGAAGAGATCAAAAACAATTTTAACCGAAAAATGGCGGTGACATTTTGAAAGGTTTCAGAAAACTCTGTGCGGTACTTCACTACTTGCTCAATGTGCGGGATAATAATGTATAAACCGAGTAAACCTCCAATCACATTTTTTATGATTTAACAGATTTTTATGATTGTTTGAAAGTTTTTTCATATGGCATGCTTCAGCAGCGTTCTGAGCAACGGCACATGAAGCTCATACCATAAAACCCATTGGAAAGCAGTAAATGTTTCAGGACCAATAGCAACCTCGCTTGGGTTCGAAAGTATGTGAAACAACTGTGTTTTGCCAACTGCCATCAACTTTTGGCTTTGACAGTAAACTCGCGAGAGGAAGCGCGGTCTGTATTACATCATAACTAATACAGAGAAAAGCAAATGTTTGCTCTGACGAACATAGCAATAAAATGTTTTTTCTGGACGATACGTCGATGGGACATCAAACGACTAAATCTTTCCGTTGCTGTAGTTTCATTTTGGTGAAAAGTTTAATATGTAAGAATAATTTACAGCTGTTTGGAGAAAAAATGTTTTTGATTCGTGACGTTTTGGTGCATTCCAGCGTAAAATAAGAGGCTAAGCACTTTTTAGTTTTTATAAATCTAACAAAATCCTCGTGCAGGAAAAAACAAAGTCTAAGATTTGAAACTATCAAACCAATTAGTTTTGGATATTTTGAAAGAGAATGATTGATGTCCGGGCCTGGCCGTTTCTCAATTTCTCCGAAAGGCGCAAAACACTGTTTGCGGATGATATTATGTGAACAGGGATGGCATCGTGACGCATCTTCAAGGCTGCAGTTGCACAAATGCAAATGTTATCTAAACAAGGCCATGTGTGGCTTCAGCTAAAATGAGTGTAAAGCCGATGTCCTTAGGAGCCGGTGAAATGAAGACCAAGCACTGTTGCCGTTTTGTTTAGGGTCAACGTTTTTTATTTGATCAAGGTGTCTACCAACAGTTTAATGACCGTTCCCAGTCGTCGTAACGCCGCCACAACCTATATGCAGGAAAAACATTTCAAGCTATTCATAGATATGAGCGGCGAGCTTGCTTGCAACTGGTGTCACCAGCGTATGTTTTTCAAAGCTGTTTCCGCTTGACGAATTTCTTAATACGACCTTGGTACTGTTTTCTCGGAGTATCCCGTTTCTGTCCGAAGCAGGAGGGTAATAGTATTTCCGAAAACGTTTGCAGCTGTCGTATGCCTGGCCACTTCATAACTTCGCCTGGAACTGTGACTGGAACATATACCGAGCTGTCAACAACGACGAAATCAAAGGTCAAATCCGCCTAAACCGTTACTCCACCACAAAGAGATTTGGCATGTTGAGAAAATAACAAAAAATGTGTAACCATAATAATTCTGTCCAGGAACATCTCCAGAGAATTAAAAACGTGATGGAACTCTTAACTTCCATCGAAAGCAGAAGTGAGTGATGATACCCTCGACATATAGGGGAGTATCACCATCGGATATCATGCCATGACAAATTTGCATTATGCTGTCATAACTCAGCTAATAATGCCTGTTTTTTCGATTTGACAGTTGCAAAATGAGATGAAATAGGTTTTTCACAGAAAGCAGTTGTGGAGCTTGTCCATCAAGCAGCTATGTTTAATCTTCGCTTGGTAAGCAGAGGCAGTGGAGGTCGTGGCTGCTTCTAAAGTTACTGCATTTATTTTCTGTTTTTGACAGTTTCAATTAACAGGCTAAGATTTTGAAGCATATGTACTACTGAACTAGCAAAATATTGTTCGTTTCTGAATTTACCCCCAAGAACTTGTTACAAGCAGATGTGTTAAAATAAACAAATTTGTGTTGTGTTTAGAAAGAATACGCATGTGCCAATGAAACACAATAAATAAATATATGTGGTCAATCAGTTGAGCTGAAAAAAACTAAACAGCGTGATATGGCGTGCGCAGCAGTAACGGCCAGCAACCAAGTTTTCAGTAGTTCACAAACAGAATGCTTTCTGTGCACAAAGTACAACGACCACTGGATGTACCATCACCAGGTAACACACCATCGGCAGCACTACACAGCAACCCCTTCGATAAACTCATTTCTCTGCATCGCCAGATCTGCGCAGGCTCTGGCTCAGAATGATAAGGCGTGGCAGCAAATGGAGCAGGTCTCGTCGCGACTCTCATAGTCCCACTCAATGATTTGAGTGTTTCTGAATATAACGTGTTTCAAAACTTGTCGACTGACAGCTTTGAACTGTGCACGCACTCCTGCAACCCACTCCGCAACGACATTCATTTTGTTAGTGACTCACAAAAGGATTGATTAGCTCGGTGTGGATCAGATGTCTCCTGATATTTGACACGGTGACCCCGTTTTTGAAGTTCTCGGAGGGCTCGGTGTTTTGGGTGCCCAAAATGTTGACTGCATGAGGAATCAGTGTATTTGAAACTCACCGAGTTTGTCTCATATTGCTGCAAATTAAACTTTAAGTTTGAGTTTCTTCTCGTAGCTCTAATAATAACGTGTGCAGTAAAAACACGAGAGACACATGTATTCAAATAGGTCGATTCTTGTTTTTAAGGGTAACAAAAATCCTTCTAAAAAGGCTGAATGCTTCTATTCGCATAGCTCATGTATTTCATTTACTTAATGGTGTAACTGCATTGAAAAGAAAACATTTTACGAGCCATCAGGTGCAGATGAAAATCAATATAGTGGCATCTCCAGCTTTTTCAACTTGACCGCTTCGAGCAATGTTTGTGTCCAAAGTGTGCTTATTTGAGTTCACGGATTAACATTTCTGCCCAAAATATCACATACAGATGCTTTTCACCGTCTTCGCTGCAGTCGATTTATCGGAATTTAGTGACATGTTTAACTTTGCATTGGGTCAGGGATAGTCCGCCGCCTTACTGATGCTTAGCAGTAAACAAACTGCACTCTTGAAATTTTCCTCTGAGCACGCATAGAATGCACCTTGACCTTATTTTGACTTATCATAGCAAATCTTCGGAACCGCTACATTCAAACGTATTTTTCAAAAGGTCACGTATGCGGTGAGACACAAGAATATGTTTTGTTTCGATTTAACGGTCACTTCAAAAGAGACAAGGCTCGCAGCACCTGGATAGGGAAAGAGATTTTGCATGATTGGTTTGCTAAACTTCCTAAACATACGTGTGACACAAACGTAGAACCCATGAAACGGCGTCGTTCACTTACGCCGATTTTCCAGTATCGCTCTAAAAGTATAATGTCACTCATTTGTGCAAACAAGTCAACTTGGAGAAACGGGCATAAAAGGACAAAAGAGTTTTCAGATACTGCTCCATGCAATCCTCATTTTTCACTCGAAGTGTTGCCTGAAGGCTTAAACTAAATGGTTGTAGCATCGGCAGCAAAACACACAAGTCACTTCCACCATGTGAACACATGCCGGGCACTTGCACCGCAAGCTTAATTGCCCAGGGAACACTCATGGCGAAGAGTGTGATGATCGCCAAAGTAAAACAATGAGCGACGGGATCAAAGCTGGTTGACCTGGACTGAGATGAGTTGTACCAGAACAAACGACAACCGAGTACACGAAGTTGNTGTCATACAAGCAGATTGCTTTTGTTGCGATGGCAGCGGCTCTTTTGAAGACGTCATTGGGTTTGATGCAGAATCTTATTCTGGAGGTCTTGTTGCTTCAGCTGAGCGAACTTTTGCGCAATTAAAAGAACCAATCCGTGAGACTGTGCAAATTGTGCGCACTGAAAAGTAACATGAGAGTTTTATACAGACCCTCGGGCTGCCCGCTGCAGCACCGAATGTGAAATCCAGTCAATTTGCAAGATGTGTACACAACAGCATCGCAGCCTTCTCACGACTACTTCCTCAGAAGTAGTGCTTATTTGATGTCAGCAGACCAAATCAAGCAGTAAGTCATGCAAAAGTAAATGAAATTGCTTTTCGAACATTTAAACATCTCAAAACGCATGGATCTGATACAATTCTCATCATGATTCGCAGGACTCCGAGTCAACGCACCAACAATTACAGTAGCTCTGCGCAACAACACCATGCAAAGCAAAATCGCAACCAACAGAAGACATGGCTCGTTTTCGAAGAACTTTCACTGCATATCAAAGGTTTACAGAAAAATTTTCCAAAAACTACCCCATTTACTGAAATTTCAATTCCCTTCTAAGATGCATTGCGGCTGCTGTTAGAAGACCCTTCTTGTAGTGCTTTGTTAACATACATCTTTCAAAACTAACGGGATACATGCGACAGGCTGAGAAGCTACACCCGAAAATAACTCTTGTGATAGATTGTTTGTGGCACTCTGCTCTGCTAATTTTTAATTATCAACTCGAGGAAGACTATATGCCACGCAAAAACCCAATGTTTTATCTAAATGTATGCAACTCGGGTGCGCCAGAAAATGTTGCAAAACAAGTTCAAAAGGTTGTTTTTGTAGAGTGAACCTTTTCACGTCAATCTTCTCTTGAACCTTTCAGAAAACTGCTTTGTCTGCCACGTCTGTAGAAACAGAGCTGCGTTTCTCCCGTAATCAAACAAACCACACGATGGTAGCAAATTCTATCGCCAGCACCTGCGCGCAGTCGAGCGTGTGTTTATGATCACTGATGGCTAAACAAACATCGAACAAATGATTGTTTTTGCCGCATTTTTGTCCTAAACAAGTGCGTGGTAATCGCAGCTACAGGAAAGTGTTCGGAAGTTACATTNTAAACAGCTCACTGCTTCAAGCGATTTATTCCTAGTTTTGGCGTCTGAAATTTGAACAGCAATTTTGTTTGAATTCGGTGGGCATTGTCCCACTTTTCCTGAAGACGAACATTCCGGTGGAACGAATGTGATATTTTTTGTGCCCACGATTTTCAACGACTGGAAGATTAACTGGCTGTGAAAATTAACGACTCGAACACATGCAGCCAATTAGAATCACTGTCTGGTGCGATCACTTGAATGATCACACGTATATCTGTAGGCCTTTTGCTACAAATGCAAATCGCCACATGACCGGTGTGCAAGTTCCGAGAATATATGCAAATAACGAAAAACTAAAACTGCTAATGGTCCTAACACCGAAACAAACTTTTAAAAAATTGCTTTAATGTATCGTGCAAAAAACGAATGCTTAACTTTCTAGATTTTTCCCTACAGGCCACAGTGGTTTCAAGTCGAGCCTGAGTGCATCTTTCTCGACCTTTCAGAAACAGAAATTAAAAGTGTTGCAAATGCCACAGAGCTTTGTGGCAGGTGCAAGCCACTTAGCGGTGTCACTCACCCCACGCCACACCCAGCTCCTGCTTGTGTACAGCCCAAGCAAGTGACGTCGGCAAGTAAGCAATACATGATACGACAGCAGAAATAGGACCATCACCAGCATAGTTAATCAACATTGGCTGCGTCTGTCAATCGGCTCGTTTCACACCGTATCGGGATTGCTTTACAGCAAAGCCATAACTAAAGTTCTTCATTTCGTGATCCAGGTGTCATCTCCAGTCATGGGTGAAATGATAAAGTGATGTAGTGGTTTCTCACTCGCGCATCAAACTTGCCTCAGTTAATTCAGAGGTCATTACCTTTGTTCAGAAGTGCTGTGGACTTGTTTACATGTTGAATCCTAGAACATAGTAAGTCAGCGTGTGCTGTTTCGCAAGTTGGGCAATCTTTTTTCACTTAAACAATAAAGTTTAACAAATTTTAAGAAATGAACAACTAAAGTGGACAAAATTAGTAGCATTAGACGAGATGATGCCTACTGGGTTTCACTGTATTAGTGCGTGAGAAAGTTGAGGATCCATTTTTGGTGCATCTGTATCGTGTGTAACCCACGGACACAGTCCTTTGCTATTGCAAGCACGGGCAAGAGATTGGTAAGGAAATCCAGCAGCTTTCGCATTTTAAACCCTGAAATATGGCTTGATATTAAATAGTGGAGCATAAGATATTTTATTGTTTATTTGGTTCTCGACAATGAGACTCAGTGATTCGATCCCAGGGAAAAATCCTGCCGGCATCACGTGACGGAAGATAGGCGAGCGCAAGTATGCAATAGCATTAGTTTGCACGCAGTTCCAAAGTCAGATTTTTTGCTGTTGTGTGCGCTTGCTTCATGGTTGATTTTGTCAACAAAAAAACTGACTGTTAAACTTCTTACGAATTAAAAACCTTAACAATCGCTGGTGAAATGCGAATTTCTAGAAGCATATTTTGATAAATGCTGCCTGAACATTGTATGAAAGTTTTTTTGATGGTTAAGTTTATATGCAAACCAACGTAAGGAGCTGCTGTTGTGCTAACTGCTCCCGTATTTTCGACTAAAGCAGTAACCCGTGGTCTTAAACATGTGGAGCACCGCTCAAGCACTTTTGACTGCTGCAAAGTTTTAGATTTTGGCAGTATGAACTTTGCACGTGCCTCTTAATTCAGGTGGTTTATTCCCCAAAGTAGCTAGAGTATTTATAGACAGAATATTTATAAACAACTGGGCGATTTTTAACATTGCATATCATTTAACATATCGCAAGTATTGCATTTCTTTAAAGAGCCTCATAATTGCCATTATCCAACTGTGGAAAAAAGAATCTGGCTTGAAAAATAGGTCGGAGGCGGGCACTGGGCAGTTTAGCCAATCTCCGCTCTGTGCTTCGTTTTCTTTCTGCTGTACATATAGTAAGTGCTTAGTCATGCTGAGCAATACAAGTTGTATTTGCTTCACTTTTAGCCGTTTTGGGCCACATATTTGAACAGCCCAGCGCAACATCTTGATGGTATAAGGAATAGGTGGAACAAACACTATTTTACGTGAAACAATATCCGAGAGTAAATTTCCAAGTGTTTACCTGTAATCGTCTAAAGCCACATTCTCTGTGCAACATCCACGATGCGAAAGTAAACTTGGGCCTCGTTTCCGTCACTGGGTTGTGTTTTTCATTCAAATGCCTCGTCCACAATTGCTTTTTCAAAAATCGCTCATGCGTTTTGTTCAATCCCTCTATTTCCAAAACAAAATGTACCAAACTACGAAAAAAAGCATGGACAGTTTTCGTACACGACGATGTTTTTCATGATTAAGCTGAAATTTCGATACGGAGGCAGTGGATGGCCTTTTTTGGCTTTTCAATGTTTTTCAATGAAAAATTATGAAATTTTGTAATATTTTTGCAGGTTGAACAAATACACGAGACTCTCAACTTTTTGACCTCCAATTAAAAATCTTGACTACACCTCTTTTTCGAAGCATCCCATTTCGTGCCCAAAGAAGTGAGAAGTCGTTTTTCTCGTTCGTGTCATTAGATAGCTGTCAACACTCTCAGGAAAAGCATCCTGTGAATACGAGGTGACTTGAACGAAAAGTTTTTTTTGGATTACTGCGGAACACACTCACGTTGGGACAATAAACCTGATGTGAGAAAGGCGACGCTGCAACGACAAGAGGGCGTCTTCATGATATATGACCTTCATGAAAGCAAACTAGACGCGAATGCGTCTCTCTTCACTGTTGGTGTTTCCAACTGCAATGGACTGTAACATTTGGAGGATCACGACTGCCAAGTTCTGCGAAGACAGTATAACAAATAGACGTTTTGACGTCACCGGGGCAAAACTTCGTGACCCTGACAGGTCCATCCACATTGGCAGCAAAGATGCTTTCGCTTTCACTTCTTTATAGGTGCAGTTGAGCGTGTCCCTGATGGAATGGGAAGTCGTGAAAGTGATTCACTATGTAACAGTGAATGATGCTGATATTATAAAAAATCCACTGAAATCAAATTGTCCGCTCAATGCAAACTTTACACGAGCATTGATCAAGTTTTGAAACTCGAAAAGAGTTGTTTTTGGGAGAAAGTCATTCCACTGCAGGATGACAAGACAGGCTACAAAATCTGTTCCGAAAAGAGATGTTAACCGTTTGCAAGTGTGATTAATGCCGATGCAACTTTAAGTTGAGGAAAACTCCGTAACTAAGCACTTTTCAGAGGTGTCAGTGAATAATAATTAATCTTAACAAAAACTATTAGACAAATAAGTTTAAATGCCAATAATGTTAAAAATCACGGCTACGTACTACACGCGTCCCAAAACAATTCTAAACAACATCGTTAGTAAAGATGCCAGTTACTGAAACTGCTGTTTATTTCTTTGCAGTCTGCTATTTGCTTCAGCCGTAAGCAAAGTTGTGAACAGAATCCATTCGAAAAACTTCAAATTTTCAATATTTTTGTTCAGCACGAGCTTTGTGTTATGAGTAAATTTTGTATTGGCTAGGAGCTAGAGCATTTTACGAGCAAATAACATGGCGCTGGAAAGCCGCAGGTCGTACCCTGAACAAGACCCGTGACCAAAGTCTCACATCGCACTGTGAGGTCTTATTTTCTTTGCAATCGTTTCATTGCGAGGTTAGAGTTGATCTTAGCCATTCTTCGTAAGAATCGTCCAAATTGTCAAAAAGCGAGTCGGTAATGGATGACGAGTGTCGGAATCAGTCCACTCAATGCGTGTTATTTTAACCAGCGTAAACTTTCCGTTTGTGAACAAAGCCCCAGCGATAACTGATATCCTTTCGCTCCGGTGTCGTCGGTGCCGTGTATAAACGGACTTTACTGTTAACGTGGCCGCAGGTTCCACACCTGTTCGGCGGTAATACTGCACCAAACAACGAATTGGGCCTACTGCTCCGAAAACATATCACCTGGGCCGGTTCGAGCACAGTGTGGGAACGGCTGTGTTGAAACATCGATTCACAATGAAACCGGGCGCTTTGCTTATGTCGCAAACGCTCCGTGCTTTAAGTGGGTTGTGGCCAGCAGAGGGAAGTGGTTGTTTCAAACTGCAAACCCTATCGCATTGGGGTGACCACAGAGCATGACTGGGTTACGCGAGTCTGTAGATCAAACTCCTCGTTTGTAGAATTGTTGGTCAGGAAAAACAACCGGTGTATTTGAATGGCGGCGTGCATGTCAAGGAGTTTTTTCGCAAAATCGACCTAAGCGATTTTGACAGAAAGATCAACCTAACGCGCAACACCTGTTTGTTTGATGTCTGGGTTGAATGGTGACAAGGTGTGACGTGGTTGTACTGTCAAAATTATCAACAGTAAACATTTTTAGGTCGGATATAGTAATTGTATGAGGTTTAAAGCTGCGATTTTTTCTAAAGAGTGTCTCGCTTATTTTATGGGCAACCTGTTTGTCTTTGATTTCGCAGACCTACAGATTAGGTTGTGGAAACAAAATTTCGTTCGGTTGACATCCTCTAAAGGGCAGCTGCGACCATTTTGCCTCGATTCAAGCATGCAGCATAAAATACGATGGAAGCAGATAACGTGGAAGCCAATGATAAAGAAACGTAATCAAGCGAAGAGGTATGTACTTTCACAGCGTTTCGTGCAGGAATAAATGCAAGGAGACCTAGACTTACTGTCTCAATCGTTCGCAACCAGTCAGCTTTACCATTCAAGTACATTCCCCAAAGATTTCCGAAGCTTCTATAAATGCAAACATAATCTCCAACAAGCGCAGGTGAAAATCCTTTAGATTGATTTAATTCCATTCTCAAATAAGCCTGTTTGTTTTATTCGAGATTAGTCTAATCGTAAAGGTATCCGCAACGTTGGATTGCTGGACGCACGTGCAGTCGTAGAATGACAAGCTTTGGGCAAGTATCTGTTCACAGACGCACAGCGCCTTGATTAGAATTTTACTTTGCTCCTGCAGCCAACGTCATCGTATCGTACTACAGGACCTGAACGTGAGCATTAGGGTGATGCACTGCGATGTTTCATCACTTCAGCCACGGCTCTGTGCCACACTTGAAGGACTAGGTCTTATGCCTGAAAATGCAAGTCTAATTACCACCGGCATGCTAGTTCTTTCAAGAATCTCGCCGATAATATGCAGCACACATGATCACTCATGCGTGAAATCAACCAGGCGAGACCCCATGAGAACGAACGTGACTCATAACAACAATTAGGCACGACGCGGAGTATCATCAATTTGTTTGCCAGATTCTTTCCTGGGACTGCTGAATAATTAGCTTCGTTTTGCTGCGGTAGTTCCATTAATTTGCTGTTGGCAGTTGGTTTGGCGAAATGCTTTCTTCAAATCAAACTGCAGGCAAATGAAACGAGCTGAAGCTCTCGTCGAGCGGAACCCTATCGGTCCAGGGAAACCGAAGATTATTAGCAACATTTAAAGAAATGCTCCAAAACAACGCAAAAACCTCCACATAGGTATTACCAAAAAATTTAGAGAAAAACCGTTTGACGACATTTTGCAAGCAGTTACCTCAACGTAATTTCGATAAAAGAGCAAATCAAAATTTTCGAAAACGCCCAGATTCCAGAAAACTATTCAAAATCGGTTTGTCTTTGCTGGTCAAAAACCATCACACCAATCATTTAAGGTTGGTTGAACACTGAAATCCATCACTATTGCCTACTTGGAAATACTCTACAACGGTGTTTCTCGGCTTTTTTCCTGCCGGACTCCTTTCAGTTCCGTCAAAACAGCTGCGGACACCTCCAAATTTTTACCGATTTTCGTCTTATTCTGAAGTATTCCTGGGTCGAAACAACCTATCGTTTCATAGCTTAGCCGGGAACGCCGCGATTGCAATGAACCACGCACGTAAATCTTAAACTACAGGCATGCGTGCATTTCATGCACAACATGTATTGTAGTTCGAACTCGTGCGCTTTTCCCACAAAGTTGAAAGTAACACAAAAACATATGAACATTTTTATTTATTTCAAATCGATTACACTTAACTGCCGCGTCTCAGGAGGAAGTCTTGAAATACGCGGCCGTGTTTTGGAAATCGGTAGTCGTATATCATCTTCTTAGCTTAGTTCGTTACGAGCCTTCGATCCGATACGAACTAGAGCAGAAATTTCCGTTCCACACAGAAAGGCGGAAACGCACCGAACAACTGCGAGCAATGCTGCCATCGATACATTTCTGTTCGACAGCAGCATGGTGCACCAAAATTGAGAAAGCAATGTTTCCATGAACGTTTCATGACCAGCTGAGTCATTCCTTTCAAATTCCTTCTGAGGTCCAGAAGAATACCAACACCGTTGGTACCAGGTCCGTAATCAGGTTTTAAAGTTCGGGGGGCAAAAGATTTTACAGGGGCAAGATTTTTGTTTTCATTATATGATTAATTGCCATCACAAACAACAAGTGAAATGTTGCCCAATACTGCTGCACCTACATGTACAAATTATATTTTTCAGAAAAATAGCTGTTCTTGTCACATTTCAGATAAAACTGGCCATATTGGCCAAAAAAGCTTTTGCTACACGTCAAGTACGTAAGGCCAAATTGAGCAATTTCCCCCTTACTCGAAAAATATAAATTTGTGCAGATTTCGACCTTCTATTTCAACAAACTTTGAGTTACTGTTCATCACATCATGAGCCTGGGGTGTAGTTTCCAAAACAGTAGAATGCAAACCTTCCATTTTCACATCTTCCATATGACCATGACCATATCGAATAAGAACCGAGACCTGTTGGAATAATGCGATATTTGTAGATTTGTTGAGTTGTATCAATCACCTGTTGTTTGATTTACTCTTACGTTACGGCATGAGAGCAATGTGTCTCTTATTGCGTCGTTACTCGTTAGATAAAAACACTTGCTAAATTTTCTTTACGCTTGTTTCGCCTAAAATCAACTTCATCATTTTCAAAGCGCAAAGCTTCGCAAGAGTAATTCTCAAATCGTGTGAGGCTATTTTTACTTAGCAATTTGTATTGTCGCTTCGAATGAAGCCTTCTCGCTTGCAGTGCTTTACTGCTAAAAATTTTCACCAGCTTCCACTTTTTGCCGTTTTAATGGCAATTGCTGTTTTTGGAAGAATGGCAAGTTTTTTCATCGTGATCTTGGCGTTTCTGCTGCAGATAGCGCTTGAACTTTGATGGCTTCATTACTCCGTTCTAAGGATAGCATAACATGAAAACGGATTGCGATTTTTCATTGCCATTGCCTGACAGTGAAGTTACGCCCAGTTTAGATAACTTTCTGTTTACTTCCTTAATTTATCCATATTCGGCAAGATTAATTAAATGAACTACTCTATGTGTTTTGCCAAATGTTGCTTACAACAGCTAGCATCAACTGAGAAAGTGAACACTTGCCTTCTGTCAGTGTATCCAACTGCATTCTCATATAGGTCCCAAACTATCTGTGTCATTGCAATACGGATACCACATCACAGTCAGTACGAGAAGACGTATTTTTCCAGAATACGAAACGCAGGATAAATTCTCGTCTGATCGTCAAATATCACAATACAATATTTAGGCAAATATTTCCGTGCCTGTTTTGAAAAGTGATCATAACAAATAAATAATTTTTAAAAATTATACAATTATCATCAATCTCATGGTGCAGATTCAGAAGTTGTTACAGACCCGACAAAATTGCTTCGTGGATTTCTGGGGGTCAGCGGACTCCGGTTGAGAACCTCTATAATTTCGATATGTATCTGGGTCCGATTAATCAACCAATCTTAAATGTTTGAAACTACCGCAAAAACAAAAATGTTGAACTGACATGTAATCACGCTTCGCGCTTATCGATGTAACTGAGGGACAATTTCTTTTTGCGAATCTGACATAAGCAACTTCGAAGATAGTGAAACATTTCAACCTTCGGGTAGAGGCTTAAAATCTTCCTCTAGCGGACAAACGAACAAAGAAGCGCCAGTCGTTCACAATAAAAAATCTATTTTGACTTGAGAATAAAAAGGAAACGACAGGCGCGGACGAAATACATTGTGGATGTTGGGTGAAGCGTTGCTGGATGCTTTTGCTTTTTCTTGAGCCCCACTTTTCCATTGCTTAACTATGCAGTACACAGCTGATAATGTCTCAGCAAAACGTTCAGAGAACACCAAATTTCTTTCGTCACCAGCCTGGGAAACCTATTGTCATGGTGTCAAAATACTAGTTATTATTTTCACCTTCGCTTAGAACGCGACACTTCAAGGAGTATGTAATGTTACTCTCGAGCTAAGCAAGGGAGCAATGTGACACTTTTTATATTGCGTTCAGTTCCGCCGGTGCTTTGCGCAATTGAGGTGAGCGAGGATAGCTTGGTGTTGACTTTCGCTGGAAAAATATTTTCCCATCGCGTGAGAGTTTGATCTTTGACATAAACTGGAGTTTGTAGGTGTTCCGCTCTGGGCGCGCGAACTTAACCGAGCATTTATGTAACACGCGATCTTACCCATCCATCTGAGCCTGGATAAAGGCAACCACCAATTTTGACAAAGAGTAATGCCTGGGTGCTTAATGTGCGACAGTTTTCTGTGATAACATGTCTGATACGTGTAGGCTTAAGCGAGAG
>JGI24158J21664_10000477_pt1 | contig 36645 bp, 29 predicted proteins | sample Ectturendosymbi3_FD_21664 | JGI IMG/M metagenome (IMG submission 21664) | reverse complement strand
ACCTTGGCCCACTTTGCCTGGCCCTGGACGCCAACCGTTAGGTGGTAGTATTTCGCTGAAGTTTTTACTGGAAACTAGGCTACAATTGAGTCTTTTGATACTTGGGATGACCTGCTGGGGTTTCGAGTTCAGAAGTTATGATCTAAACTAGTAAAAATATTTGACTGATTAGCTAATTGATAATTAATTAATTTGTTTATTTTAGATCATAACTTTTGATCCAGAAATGCTAGAATGTTGATCAAAGGCTCAAAAGACTTGGACTCGAGCTTAGTTTCTAATGAAAACTTCAGCGAAACATTTTGGCCTGGTAGTTGGGCCCTAGGCCAGGAAACATGAGCCAAAATGACCCCAAAACTACTTCACTTATGACGTCAGTCACAAAAAATCTGCAACCCCCAACCAAAAAATTTTTTTCGAGTGCAATCTAGAAGACTAGCCGATCCATTTGAGCCCTTGAACAGCTCTCTAGCGCAATTGGCAGAGGAGCCAGGGTGTTGGTAAGGCAACCGAAAACTACTGTTTTTTAGGCCGAAATCCAAGTACGAATATATCGTACGCCGGCTCGCAAAGTGTCAATTACAACTGGTTTAAATATGTAAGTGTTTTAGGTGTCTATCTATCAAAAGCAATCTTTTCACTGCCAGTGATCAGATGCTGTGATCTTGTCAAAGTATATATTTTGCATATGGAATAGGCATCTTCGGATGAATGAAAAGATGATTATATTTTCTGGATTTTGCAACCTCTGCTTCTGCAATGCTTGCCAATTCAAATAGTGGCACAGAACAAAGATTTGTTACATTCCATATCTGGCTGCAACCTCTGAAGTGAGAAATCAATAACACTGGTGATCAGGCTGGGTATGATCAATGGGGTAGGCATGACTGTATCATGATTTTTTTTGCTGTTGAACCAGATGAAAATTTTTTATTTGAAACTAAAATCCATGCAGTAGTATGGAAAGTACTTCAGGCAAAGCAACTTTTTGAAGAGTTTCTTGGACTTAGTAATTTTGGTTCTTGTTATAATCGAAAACTGGCAAACCACTGTGGCACAAAAAAGTCCCAAGTGTGCCACCAAATTCTTAAATCTGAAAGTGACTTTGTTGAAACAATTATGTATGACTATACCTTCATTAATTACATTTTAGTAATTTGTTAGCTTCAAATGCTATGCTGTCTGAAGCAAATTGAGTTACAAGGTGTGCCGTGGACAGAATGTTGGAAACTGGCCTAGAGGTCCTAAAGTGCATTTGAAAAGCCCCGTGTGAATGCTATCCAGCAGTGGTTAGGCTGCATTGTCATAGCTGTGTATTCTTTTTTGTTGCATGTATATGCATATGCTAAAAAGCTTAGTTGAGGTCGTAAAAGTTTGGCACACTTCGATAATGTGGATCTACTCTTGTCCATTTTTTCAGGAGTACCTGCTGTAGCTAAACTTAGAATCAATCGGTGTTAGAAATATAAAATGAATTGTATGTCACTCAATGCAAAGTGATTGTTATTTGAAAATATATTGCTGCATTCTTTTTGATGAAAAGCTGGAGTTGATTTGTTTACGGGCAGCTAGTGAGTACAGGTATGAATAATGGTAACTACATGTAGGTATTTTAGCATGGTCTAGGTTGCACCTCCCTGTGGCGGGCAATGATTGACTTATTGTTTCATGTGACTTAGCTTTTTGCATTGTTTCTGATTTTTGTCTATCATGGAAAGAAGTAACCAATTATCAGTGGAAAAAAATTAATGAAAACACAATGGTAAAAGAACTATATCAATGTAAACAAAGACAGTCACTGTGTCACATAGGATTGGTGAAAGACCATGGCAGTCATTTAGTCAACCAAGCCTGATAAAAACTTATCGACAATTAAGTGATAGAAAATAATAGTTGAAAATAAAATAAGCATAATTGTAAATACAAACAAGCATAGATGATGGTGAGGAAACTTTTCAGATGTAAAGAGCATGCTTATGTACATAAGGGGTGGATTTAGTCTCATTAAAAAGTTCAGGGTGGTCCAAAAATCATTAAAGACAGCAAGAACTACAAAAATAATTGAAATAAAAAACATTAGAATGTTATGTTATCCATAACAATTGGATGTGTACAATAAAGAATAACAAACAACAAACAAAAATTAATAAAAAAAACAAGAACTTTAAAGAAAGCATTATGTTCCTCATAGAGTGAAATGTTAGGTAAACACATAATTATGTGTCTTTTTCATGTAATAGGTGTTTCTAAATCGCATTTTAAAGGCAAAGGTAGCGGGGTACATAATGGAGTCTGGTATTGAAGACCAAACTTTAGAACCAACAAATGTAAGGGAACATTTCCCTGAAGATAGTTAACTCTAGGTAAAAACAGGTTGTTAGAAGTGGTCTGATCAGTGGTGTAGTTTTGCCGAAGTTTGGCCATGTCTAGCAGTGAATGATGGCTTATTGCCTACAAACAAATGCAAAAATACCCAACAGAGTTCCAGCATAAATTTGCCCCTACATCCCTGAGGCTGATTAGAATAATATTGTTATCAAAAGAGTTTGTTGTAATACGATTGGATGAATTTCCCTGCTGAGAATGTGTTAAGTTTAGGAAGGCATTAGATGTTTGAAAGCTAGTTTCCGCAAAGGTGAGAGGTTTCAATCCATCAACAAATTTTATTTTTCTTTTTGAAAGATTCTTCCAAGGAGATGTGGTTAGTTGTCATGTTAATTTTACAGCCTTTTTTTTAAGTTTTATGAGAGGCTGAATGGTTGCATTGAAAGCATGACCCCAACTAAGGAACCAGTACTGTAGTTATGTGATTGTAAGCCGCAGTGCACAATGTTTTTTACATCGTTGTGTGTGGCATAAAATCAACAGCAGCCTACATTTTTTTCTTTACCTTATCAAAAGGTCTAGATCAGGGGTTCTCAACTTTTTCCCCGTTAAATACCCCCAAGCCATAAAACAGTCAACCCGAAACCCAGCAAATTGTCTGTGGAATAGCCTTGCATACTCTTACAGGTTAGCTGGATAAGCCATGGATTTCACATTATTGCATCACAACAGCACAAGATCAGGCAAAATCTACATGGAGTTTTCAATCGGCACGCATTTTCCTCTAGCAGAGGATATTAAAAACAGTTACACAGGAAACCTCAACTGCCATCCAATTACCCCTGGAAATCTTCCCATAAACCACTGGGGATTTGTGAATTGCAGGTTGAGAACCCCTGGCCTAGATAATGCCCAGTCTTTCCGTGGCTACATTTTTTCGACCCAGCACTCTTTGCATTCTCTTCACAGGAGGGATTGTGATGAACAGAAAACAGTTGTAGTTATGTTAACATCATTACCAGGGTTGCAAAAAATGTGAAACATGCTATTACATGAAAGTATTTCAGGAACCTTTGTTTAAGTATGGCTTGCATTAATTTTTTAATACCATTTTTTGTGGCTTACAATCAAGGGTGCAGTGGCATACGCTGAAAATTTTCATGAGGGGGTTTCATTCAGTGACATATGCTGGCGATTTGTATTTGGTGTGCACTGTTTGTGACGTCACAATTTGACGTCATATTAATGTTTGCAAGCGGAGTTTGTTGACATAATAGGCATATTCTTCTACACGCACTCCCTTTAATTTTGTAAGAAATCAAACCCTATACACTTCCCTTTAAAGTTTTGTAAAATATCAAGCTCAAGGGGGGGGGTTAACCCCAAACCTCCCCCCTTGCGTACGCCCTTGCATGGGTGTCTAATAATTGAATCAATGTGGTAGGTAATTTAGCCAAATAATAAGCTACATAGTACTTTCAGTACAGATTGTATTGTGTAATTTTAAGTTTAGACCAAACTTTAACTTCCTGATAAGTGAGTCTTTATATACCTCTTTTACATGAGGTGTCTAGCTTGACCTATTGCCGAAAAACACTTCAGGGAAATGCTTTAATTTTAAATGAGGTATGATTGTGTTTTTGAGATTTTAATAAAGTCAGTTTTATTGTAATTAACACCTTCACTGCCGGGTTAATTCAAGCGGTTTGCACAAAATCTAGCAGTTCACCTGTGTCTTTGTGCAGGCATAACTCCGGCACCAAATGCGTTAGAGAGCTGTTCAAACCCTCAAAAGACTTGGCAAGTCTTTGAGTCCGCAATGAACAAATTTTTTTGGTTATGGGTTTCGGGTTTTTTGTGAGTGATATCATAAGTGGAGGACTTTTGGGCCTATTTGGCCCACTTCACCTGGCCCTGGGTCCAAACTGCTAGATGATAATATTTCACTAAAGTTTTTTTGGAAACTAGGCTGAAATCTGAGTCTTTTGATACTGTGGATGACTTGCTGGGGTTTGGGTTCAAAAGTCATGATCCAAAATAAACAAAATAATTGATTAATCTCATAATCAGATACTTTAATAATTTGTTTATTTCATAACTTTTGAACCAAAAACGCTAGGAATCGATCTAAGGCTCAAAAGACTAGGATGCTAGCCTGGTTTCCAATGAAAACTTGAGCGAAATAGTTCCATCTAGGAATTGGCCCCTAGGTCAGATAACATGAACCAAAATGGCCAAAAACTTATCTCACTTATGACGTCACTCACAAAAAACCCAAAACCAAATTTTTTTTTTCATTGCAGACTAGAAGACTTGCCAAATGTCTTGAGGATTTGAATAGCTCTATAACGCAATCGGCAGAGGAGCTATGTGGTTGGTAAGGCAACCGAAAACTGCTTGTTTAAGACTGATTTCAAAGTATGAATATATCATACCCAGCAGTGAAGGTGTTAAGAGAAAGTCTGCTGGCTCTAAATGGTTCAAGGTTGACAGTTGTTTGAAGACCATGTTTTTAAATGAGCTTCATTGTTTCACTGATAATTTTTTCATGTTTCTTGGGATTTCTGCAAAGGTGGCAGTGGGTTGGAAAAATAAACAAAAGTTAGTCAAATTCCTGTCCACACAAATTTTGAGAGAAAAACTTTTACAATCCTAGAATGGGTTAGTATGAAGTTACTTCAATACACATATGTCTTCTTAGTGGTCGGACAAGTTTTGGGTCCTTCAAGGACTGCAAAGCCACCATAGTTGCTTTGATTTTGTTCATTCATAACTTTGCAACTGATAAGAGCTAGAGAGCTATTCAAACCCTCCAAAGAAGCAGATATAGTCTCCTAGGTTCGATTTTTGAAATCAGGAAACTTTAGTGTTTGAACTTTTTTGGGGGCAATGTCATGAGTGGGTGGGGGTCAAGGGATTTACAAATGATGTCATTGGAGCCTGAGAAAAGATTACAAGAGGGTAATTTCTTTGTTTTTCCTTTGAAAATAAAATAGGCAAAGATTGCAATTTTACATTCATTGATTGGCGCTGGGGGTTAGCAAGTTATGGTCAAAAACAAATCATTTCCAAATAGGCTACATGCCACTGCAGCAAGCCTGGGCCTACTGAACTTTGGCAAAAATTTCACTTCATTGCAATCATTTTTTGAAACAATAAAAGCAGCTATCACTGGCATTAAGCAATTAAAACTTCATCAACATGCCTAAGTATACTTACGTAAACAGTGGCACATCTAGCCTGGAAGAATGGGATCTGCCGTGGAAGGGAAACTTTTGATTGTCACTTTTTAGCATAAAACCACATTTTCTCGTAAGACTAGAAATCTAGCAATGAATTTTGTGTGATGTTGTGATGAATTTTGTTTGTGATGTGTTTTGTGATGTCATATCGGCAAAATTCTGCTGATATAATCCGCTTTACTAGTTTTCTGCACAGAGTGTTTGAAAACTCAAATTGCTACTTTGTCTCTGATTAATTAACGGAAATTCTCTGTTAACAGTGCACAGCGCTCTTACTACACCAAATAGTGCATAGTACGGACTGAGCCATCGTCCCAATAAACCAGTCTATGACATAACATTTACTCAGGTTTTTGTGGTAAGCAGATGGCTGCTTGCGGACAAATCAGGGTAGCCTATGCGCCATGGTGATCGACAATCTTAGGGATCCAAGTTGGCGCAGAATTCCATGTTATGCGCTTCTTCATCGCACTGAAGTATTGTCTTTCAACTGTGGTTTGAGTGTTGCAAATTATCAGTATCGTTTATCGGCAATGAAAAATAAAAACATCGGTATTGGCCTAAAAAAGCCTTATCGATCGAACTCTACCTGAAACCCAATTAAAACTTGGCTAGTAAGGCTAGTGCCACTAACTATTTAGAATAGGTATTGGTATTGATCTCGTTGTCAAAACACACCAGGAAAGATTTCCAAGTTATTCTTGCTTTTGGTTACAGCGTATTTATTACATCACAATCGCTGTTTGTTCCTATATGAACATAGTGCTTGAAAACATACTTGTCGAACATTCAGTAAATGTCAGCCAAACAGCAATGAGAGCTGTTTATCCATATGTACATACACCTATAAAATCGATACTGACAAATCAGCTGCACAACTGAGTCTGTGGAACGCTGTCTATCAAGATGACAGTATTGTAAATATACTTCTGAAATCACTGCAGAGAAGAATGATTGAGCTGCAATTGTTCTGATGATTTTACATCATCATGTAAAAGTGAATTACTTGAAATCAATATAGGATTTCTTGTGCAGCAAACAACATTGTCAACTGCTCAATTTTAAAAAGGCTATTTTCGAAATGTAGTGCATGACTGATATGTAGTTCAGAGAATGTGACTACAATATCTGAGGCCAGCTGTTGCACCTTTCAATATGAGAAATTCTTCATAAACATATAGCTTCAGTAGAAATGAACCTGCGGTACTAGGCATGACCCTGAGGAAGGCCTGAACTTAAAACAAATCTTATTTAATTTTGTCATAATCTCGTAAGTGTAAACAGCAGATAAAATGTAGGCCATAACTAGAAAACAAAACAATCGTGATTGGAGACTGTGTCTTCTTGCCATTGAGCAAAATATTACAAAACAGCTGTGCATGTGCATAACAGTTTACAAGCTTCTGACAGCTTTGCTTGCATTGGAGCTGGCACTGCCTGAGTAGGAAATTGAGAAACACGTGCATTCGACACTATCAATTTAGAGTGTTCAAATCAAAACGTGGGTTGTTTCATGTCACTGCACAGCTTCTATTTTTAGACAAGGCAGGAATGTTGTTGTAATGTAAAAGTACTATGCAACGTTTGAAGGGAAATGTAGGCTGTTGCCTGTTCTAAGCCACCCACATTAGAGACCTGCAGTGATAGCGTTTGATATTATATCAGCTTTAATGCTAAGCACCTGCGGTACTAAGGGGCTTGTCATGACAGCCAAATGCCCCTATACATAAACATTTGCAATACATTTTTTCCTGCTTTCCAAGCATTTGGCAGCATATCAAAGCACTTCCATTGCACACACTCATTGTTGCAGGAACCTGTTATCGCCTGAGGTGGACTAACTCAAGCATGCTTTGCAACAGCTCATCCCAAGACCTAATATTATTTAAACTCAGTCCAGAACCATATTTTTAGACCCTTTTGAGATGAAAAACATTTTAATACTTTGAGAGCTGGCATACGATATGTTCGTACTTCGATTTCGGCCTAAAAACAGCAGTTTTCGGTGTTATTTTTTGTGAGTGACGTCATAAGTGGAGGACTTTTAGGCCACCTTGGCCCACTTCACCTGGCCCTGGGCACAAACCGTTAGATGGTAGTATTTTGCTAAAATTTTTATTGGAAACTAGGCTACAATCCGAGTCTTGATGCTTTGGATGACCTGCTGGGGTTTCGGGTTCAGAAGTTATGATCTAAAGTAATAACAATATTTGACTAATTAACTAATTAGATATTTAATTAATTTGTTTATTGTAGATCATAACTTTTGAACCAGAAATGCTAGATAATCTATCAAAGGCTCAAAAGACCCAGACTTGAGCCTAGTTTCCAATGAAAACTTCAGCAAAATACTTTGGCCTAGCAGAAAATGGCCCGAAAACTACTTCACTTATGACATCACTCACAAAAAATCCGCAACCCAAACCAAAAAATTATTTTTCGAGTGTAGTCTAGAAAAATGGCCAATCCGTTTGAGCCCTTGAACAGCTCTAGCACAATTGGCGGAGAAGCTATGGTGTTGGTAAGGCAACCGAAAACTGCTGGTTTTAGGCAGAATTCTAGGTACGATATATTTGTAGACCGGCTCTCAAAGTGTTAAGCTGTGACAAGCAAAGGTGCTACGATATTTTCTTATATAATGTGGGATTTTGAATATAGAACATAAAGCCTTCATATCTGCAACTTTCAGTTGTTACAGCAAGAAACATACAATTGACTGGAATAAGTGTAACAATAGTTGTACTGGGAAAAGTGATGATTAACCATGGAAGCAGAAACTACCATCATGTTTACCATTGATATCAACTCCATTATTTTGTTGCTTGCATTATGTCAAAAATGCTTTGGTGCTTTTTATCTTTTGTGATATTCTTGAATTTAGCTGCAGGGAATAATTGCTATAAAAACTTGCATTCTAACTATATACCACTTGTATTTTTCAGATAATGAAAGTAATGGATTATTCAAGGTTAACCAATGGTACCAAGGTTTGTTTTGCATCTTCATTTGTTTTTTGTGTTTGAATGCATTTACTTTGATAAAAGCAGTTTTATTGTTAGATGAAAGCAGACTAACTGCCACATAATCAATTTTATAGTGTGGTGTCATGTGGCTATTCAAAAAAATTTGAAAAAATTAAATCACGCTATATAGAACTAATCATATATATACTTGTTAAACATGTGGTATGGAAAACATGTTATCAGACCAATGCACTGAAGCTGCCTTAGAATAAGCTGTTTTCTTCGAAGCGTGTATTGGGTGCTGAATAAGTGGTTTTCTGAAGTGTGTTGAGAAGTTGGGTATAGTGCCTTCTTGCTGTGTACCACAATTCCATTGATTGTTAGTTGCTACAAAATTGTTGACAGCCGAACTTCTTTCATGTTATGTTAAGGTGTCAAAGTCATAAATTTAGGAAAGTTTGGAGTTAAAGTCAAGCATTTTACCTCTGACTCCACAACCCTGGCTCGCCACACGTAAATAAAGGTTTGGAAAATTTTTGCACAAGTGCTTGGTAGGCATAAATGTAAACTTTTACCAAAAATCATGTTTTGGGGCACTGGTTTAATGTTTTTCACCTGTAAATGGTCTAAAATTATGGTCCTAGACTGAGTTTAAAAAATAACAGGTCCTGGAAGGAGATTTCAAAGTCTGTGTTTCAGAGGCTGTTTGAAAGCATGATTTTTTTGAGTTGGCCCACCAAGGGGAACAGGTTTCTGCAGCAGTGACTGCGATTTTGTGCGATAGAAGTGCTTTAATATGCTGCCAAATGCTAGGAAAGTATGAAAAATTGTATTGCAAACGTTTATGTAAATGCTTGCAGACATGTTGACAAACTTAGTTGTTTAATGCGCCAGTGTTGGCTGCTTTTATGGTATGAAAACATGCTTCATTGAAATAAAATTTTCTTCAACTAAATCAGTGGTTCGTAGAAATTGGTCACAGGCTTAGAGTGGATGCAGCATCTCTGCATAACTTGAACATAACTTTCGGTTGACCTTGTGCAGAAGGCATCGTCATGAACCTGACTGCTTCATGTCAAATGACCTTTCTTTTGCATCCTCATCCTTTCTGAGCAACCGTTGTGTTGAGTTGCTGCAACTTCTAATTGTGAATGGTATTACTTGAAATTTAGACTTAGTCGTAAATAGAGATAGACCGATATAACGGCCGATACTTGTGGTATACCGTTATATCGATATTGGCCAAAATGGCTGATTTTGTTGGTGTTGAAAAAACGCTGTTATATTCCTCACGCATGCAGACAATTTGCGCAAGAAAGCAGAATGAACCAAGTCAAGACAGTTATCTTGCAGCAATGTCAGCAGGTGCATTTTCACAAACAACCAGACAATAGGAACCACACAGCAGGCGTTGGTCATCGCATCCGAAACAAAAGCATCATCATTAATCAGATTAATTAAAAATCATAGCAAAATATTGAAATTGCTGCATTTGAAAAATTTTCGGCCATTTGTCTTACAGATGTATTAAAACTCGTTGTAACAGCATTCATTAGCCTATATTTGCCGATGTTCTCACCGAATTTACTTAATTTTTTTGAAGAAAAAAATTTTGGTCTAAGACCGTAAAAAAACAGGTTTGAATGTCATTATGACCCTTCAGTGTGGCATAAAACATAACAACATAATATTTAGACAGCTTGGCACAGTCTGTATACCCACAATATTCAGATGAACATTTCATGCTCCAGTTTGTTTCATCCTTTGTCGGACAACTACTACAGGAGTTGTTTTCTCTTTTTTTCTGTCAAAACAAGGTCATGTCAACAGCATAACAGCAAATAGATATGAGATCAAGACTCCTTCTTTGACTGATGCCATTGGCTACACTAAAATGGTCCAAGAGGTCGTCATACTCTGCAGCTACACACTTCGCTTGCATGGTCTGGTTCCTTTGCCATCTCACCAAAATTAATGTCATGCTCATAGGCATATTACATTAAATTATTTTTGGAAATAGCAGGTTGTAGGTATTTCTGCACAGGCCTTAGATGAGTCCATTTACGTTATGATTATTACGCGTATATCTGTGCCATTTTGTGACTAAAAAGACGAACTAACCACGAGTGTTAAAATTTGTGAAATGTGGGCGACAGTTTAATATGTACAGAGTGGGTTTTATTCACTTGTGCTACTACTACTGTAAATGATGTAAAAATCGACTTGATTGGAAGCGTGCGTCGACGATCACCGATTGAGTGGTGTTCCTGTGATGATTGACAGCTGGCAGAATGGGACGGAAAAACGAGTGGTTTCAAATCATAGGTTTTGTGCTCGAAGCGGCTCTTGCTTCTGCCACCACGGGTGTTGGCAAAACCACCAATACAAACCTTTGCAGGTCGTCACGTACCGCGCCCTTCAAATACTGGTATCTACGAGTGCTTAAATGTTATGAAGAAACGTCATAAAGAGTATGCTGTAACAAGCATCCGTTACTTAGATACATTTAATCTTGGGGCAAACAAAACGGCTTGCTTAGTTTTCGCTTCACCGATCTTTGCCTGCAACCTGTCCTTAAGATGTTTTTCGTGCTTTTGTGATTGTGAAGCGTACACCATTTCGTCAGCCGACTGTGAGAGTCATGGTCCGCGAACCGTTCAAGCAAATGCGTGGTTTGCTTTTAGTCGGGCTATCATCCGTGACCCTGGTGCCAGGAAGCTCGCATTCACATCCACCGGTCTATGAAGACGTCAAGCTTCGCGGACATGAAATGTTCAGTTGTCAGCACGTCAAGCCTTTCTTAGGCGTTTGTAACTGAACACTCGCATCCTCAGAATGTCGCGCTGTTTCCAGTTACCGTGCTTGGGAAGTGGGAACTGAGGCAGCAGATTAGAATCGTTTGGTCGCCTCAACGTGCAATTCTCAGCCAAGTGTATTGGCGGATATTTGCATAGCCGTGGTGCAGCCCGCAATAGCACGTTGTATTTGTTTGGAAAAGACAAAGACAAAAATGTTGTGATACCGATTATGCAGTGTAGTCAGCGACAGCATCGCGAGGAGCCGTCTGGACATTTCCTCTGCTGAAATAACTTCACGGTCATGATTAGCGTCGTTTCTCAAGTCCTGCCACAATATCTTCCATCTGTCTTCACAGGACAAAGGCTTCTGAAACTACAATTGTTTATGCGGCTCACTGTTATTGTGTACTTTTCCCAGCACCAGTGAGAGACGGCTCATAAGATTCTTGTTCCGCCCTGCTATTAGTGAAGTGTTGGTACTTGTTTGTAAAGAGTGTTGAAAGCTTTAGTGGAAATTGTTCATAAAATTTTAAAGATGCGGTTGTTGAACGGGTTGGTTAATGCTGGTGGTGGGCGACTGTGTGTTTCCCAATTTGTCAACTCATTTTTCGGCAATCAAGCGTGTGAAGGTCGCGTTCCGCCGTATCGCGAAGTGCTGACGAGAATTGCATTCGGCCAGACCCCGATGTGTTCGCCACCTTTGCAGGTGTCACTTTCCCTGCAATTTGTTGCTGCCCAGTACGCCATCTTTTCTGTAAGAGGTAATAGCTGGCCTATTTTTGTGAGGTGCAGACAAAGACGAATTTGAAAAGTTTATGTTGCAGTTTATTTATGTAGAAGTAAGGCTTAATAGCTGTTTTTGCCGTAGTTGGTCGTATGTGGAAGTGAGTACTCTTGAAAGCGCTCATTTTTTTGGCTAAGCGATTGATTGAAACACTGGTCAGTGACAGAGTGGGGGTACCCAAGCAACGACGTTTTTACAAAACCGTGTTTTTTGTTTGGTACAAATAAGCCAGTGATATGTTTTCGCTTTGGCACCAGTCAGAGAAATGTACATGCGAACAGTGTAGCACGCACTATGAAGTGAATCTATCCTGCGTTGCAATTTTCACTCGCATTTTACCAAAGCACTATAATTAAGTGCTTCGATGAAATTATACTTGATGTTCGTGGCTTTAGGCGATGCCGTTGTAGTGTCAAGATAAGTACTCCGTTCAGGCCTTATCGCAACAGCTGTGGAAGTGGAATACTTCGATTTTTGGTTCAGTGTTCCCCTCTTGTTATGTAGCCGAATTGTTGGAGGTGTATTTGTTAGCTATCTGAAAAAAGCAACAGGGTTAGAGTAAATATTGGTTGGATCCAGCTCCATATGTCGCATTGGTTGGCACTGCGTGTTCAATAAAATTAAACCGTGGCTGCGAGTCGAGCGTAGGTATTGTGCTTGGATGGCTTGTGATCTTTAATTTCGCAGCTATGACATCAAGATGACAAACGCGTGAAACTGCGCGTTACAAACTGTAAGAATCCTGTAAGATCTTCTAAATTGTAATTAAGGAGTGTGGTGTTGCGGAGTAATGCAAAAAATGATTGTTTGGATGGTTGTTCAACAGAAATGAAATGGTTGACAACATATTTTGGTTATTGGCCACCGTTTTTCGAGAAAATTTTTTCGAGAAAAAGAGTTAATTCGCCAGTGGACGCCAGTTCCTTCTGCTATGTGCTATCTTTTGTGATACCTGGGTTGCTTGGGTAGATTTTCTTGTTGGTTGTCGCCCGAGGCGTCTGGTTCGTATATTCTGCTCAGAGAAGCACAACTGGCTAAGATAATTAAGGTCAGATTTATACGAAACAATACATTTATTTATGTTATTTTTAAGCTTTTAGTTTCATGAACTGCATATTCTGGCATCTGTTTTTTGTAGCATTTATGCAAAAAGTTTTCTTAGACACACGCACAAGAAATGAAAGCAAACTAATCGTGATATTGTTCGCTGGGCATCATGTTTACAGCAGTTTATTCGCAAATCGTTCTTCGTATCATGCGATACATGACGTAGCGTATTTACGAGGTTAACCACAACAAGGTAGTCTGTTGCTCTCTTGTGCTCTGAAGTCAGGAAATTAATCTTCCATCTACAATGATTGCTTAAGTTCTCTTAAATCTGATGAAGCTCAGAATGTTTCATCAACATCTGTAAGTTAAAGAGTCAGTGACGCCAGAGCAAGTCTTCCAAACGCTTGGACAAATACTGTCGATGGACTTTGATCATTGGCTGTGTATACTGTATCTACTTTTGGTTCTGCATTATGCAATTTCAGGCTTTCAGCTTTTTGGTTTAACGCTGTCAGATGAGCTACTAACTGCTGCAGTGCTAGAACAACAATGTCATTGGTTTTTCTCCCTGTGGCTGGTGCGGGGAGCTCTACCTTGCAGCATGTTGCCCTTCCAGCCCTCCCAGCTGGCCACAGTACGGTGTGTATCGCTGACCCAGGTCAGATGAGTCATCAGCTAGTTTTTACTGCCCCCCCTCCAGCGACGTACGATCGCTCTGTTGTGCAGACAGCGACCAAGGTAGGCCGGGTCAAAACACTGAACAAATAAAAGAGTTTTTAAGTTTGGCGCGTTTTTTTGCCATCAAGACGTGGCTTGCGTGCATCATCGAATCTTGCCTCCGAATGGTTCACTCGGGACGTGTATGCACAGCCTCTGAAGGCTTGCAGCTAATTTTAGTGATATTTTAAGTGTTGCTTGATCGCAATATGGCCAAAAACGGTTTTAGGTTTCTGTTTCGTTTGTCTGTATAAGGTGGGTACTCTGCTGTTGGAGATTTTGCTCTGCTGGAATTCAAACGTAGTTTTGCATTTTTTTCAGCGGAACAACGATGACACGTCACACTTAGTTTCTGGTTCGATTGATAATGGAGCGAAAAAGGTGTGTTTCGTTTGTTAAATTGGTAAAACTCCAACCAACTTACTGTTTACTCTTCAATTGGCATTTATATTTGACAACGCCAATCGGAAAACTATGAATCAGGCGTTTTTAGGTGAATCAATTAAAAAATTCAGAACCAGTTTTGATGCTGCTGATGTCAGGCTTGCTTAAAATATATCTTGCGTGAATATATCACACATCTTTACCTTGTTGCAGCTGAAAAGAGAGCGAATCGATTCGGGCCAGGTGTCCAAAGTCATTCATCTTCGAGGTCTGCCAAGCGATGTAACCGAGACCGAAGTGATACAGATCGGCATGGCGTACGGCCATGTTACAAATATTCTAATGTTGAAGGTAAAGACGTTTGTTTGTGCGTTATGTACATATGCAGAAGCATTGTTTTGCTGTTAACAACGTCTGTGGATAGTTTTCTGACGTTGGTATTTCGTTTTTCAACTGCTTTTTTTTCAAATTTCTAGCGCGGTTCAATTAAGTAAGGGTGATGGCGAACCCGCCCAAAACAGGTGGTTCTCGTTTCACCGATCTTTTGCCAACGGTACCCCATTCAATTTTTATATTTGCACCGTGATATTTTTTTTTTAAAACACTTGTTGCAATGGAGAAGCTTGTCTGAATATTAAAACCCATTGACACGTCAGGAAAAAAGTGGTTAAAATCGTCAGGGAATTTTAACATTGTTAAAGATGTGGACTTGGTGGTGTCCAATACGAATCAGAAATAAAGCAATGAATAGCATTTTCTTCAACGAATTTCGTTCAAGGTTAACACATTTTCGTTCTTTCTCATCAAACACCCACTGATCATCTTGAATTTTATAAACAGAGTTCAAACTTTTCGCAGATATTTTTAACGCGTTAATGTTTTTCCGTGAAAATTGGAAAAAGCTTACTGGATCAAAGATTGTCAGTTTAACTGAAAATGGTCTTTTGGACTGAACGTAAGATCCAGAATAGGAGGATCGGTTTTCAACAACAGTGTCTTGCACCACTGAGACCAGTAAACTTTACTGAAAGTGAGATCAAACTTTGGTGATTTTCGATACTTTATTTCTGATGATATTTTTACATCAGGGAAAGAACCAAGCATTTCTCGAAATGGAAAATGAAGAGACCGCGAGTGAAATGGTGGCGGGCTGCGAATCAAACCCCCCAACTATCCGCCAAAGAATTGTTTTCGTGCAGTTCTCAAACCACAAGCAATTGAAGACAGACAGCTCACCGAACCAGATGGTTAGTTAGTATGCAGTGTGGCAGGTTGCTTGCTTGCTTGTTTGTTTGCAAAACAGCGCCGCTAGCACACATCTGCTCAGTTCGCCACAGCAGGAGTAGTCACTGCGCCGCAGGTATGCCACTGTCTGGTCGCAAGCAGGATTGCCGGCATTGCTTCATACATTTTAGCACCCCATAAAGCTCCTGACTCGTTTTTATCCTTGGGTTTCGAAAAGCGGAGAAAATCGTTTTTATGGCTGGTTCAATGCGAGCCGCCATACCATTGCCCGGTCTAATTGCTTCACCGCTTTGTTGCGGCAACCCTGAGCTGGGTGGGTTGGCGCGGCAACCCCGATGTAAGTGCAGCTTGATGAATCCTGCCTGAGAATGGGTGCTGTTTGTGCTGTGCGGTAGATTTGCGTGAGTATAACAGCATGCAAGGAAGGTATCATTGATTGAAAGATTCCTCCACGCTCTGGTATCGCGCCTGACTTTGCGGTTGACTGCCCGAAGTAGAATAGTTTTCGAACGCGTTATGATTTCACTGGAAATAAAAACTAAGGTGTAAAAAAGCTACGCGTTGTATCAGAAATGCCGGAGAACGCCTGTTTTTTGAACAAACAATTCATTCTCTACTGTCTACTTTCGCAAAGAGTGTGTTGCTTCAGAAGACTGTTTATTTCCTGGCGCGATTTGGTTAGAATCTATTGTTCCGCTGTAAGAAAGTTCGTAGACTTGGTGAGGAAGCAGCATCTGTTTGCTGCTTTGCGTGTTTCATTACCTGGCTGGAGTGCGAGGAGACACGGCTTGTTGATCACTGCCCAATATAGAACGACTTAACATTGTCAGTGACTTTTTTACGCTACGTGAGGTGTACAGTGCGAGTTTGGTGGGAAAGGTCTTGGTGGCTTTATCTCGAGCCCTGGATTGGTTTCCGTTCCGATCCATTTCCCGCTGTTGAAATTACCACCTTGAACTGCCACCTCCACACGGTAGTGTTGTCGCCTGAAAGTAATTTCTTCTACTGCTGCTCGACTACTTGTGTTTTTCACACACTTTTTTGCCAAATATTGAAAGTTCCGCGGAGGCGTATATATCGATTTTGCATCATTTTGTTAAAAATATAACGAAGTCAATGATGTTGCAGAAAGAAACAAAGCCACTCTGTTGGTTAAATACATCAAGGAAAATGATGCGCTCGCTGAATGGCTTTGTTACATGTTTCTAGGGACAACACCGACATACCAGGCGCGAGGTTCTATTGCCTGTCTCATTGAATAGTCGAAATAACTGGTGTTTTTCGTGTCCTGTTGTGTGACGACCGAGTCAACAAATAACCCTGCATTATGTAGTTAGGCTTCCCTCCGCGTATAATGACGTGGATTATGAAGTAAGGGACTAGAAGCAATTTAATATTTAGAGTGCATATACCCTGCTAATAAAGTACGTGGCCGCTTTTACGAGGGGGCTTCGTTGATGCTTCTGTCTGTTCCCGTTTTATTCTGATTTGATAAGAAATTGAAAGTTAAGCTTTAGTTTTTATGAGGTTGCTGGAGTGTTATTCATTGCTTAGCTACAAGGTTTTTAATAAAATCCTGGCCTAGCACTCAGTGAAAGACATAAAATGATAAAGGATCATAAGTAAGGTGTACGTAAATTAACGCGTTAATCATTGGTATGGTCGTCATTGCTATGACAGTGGAAGTAAAAACCCCTATTAATCATTTTTAGAAAGCTCAGGCGGCACTGCAAGCGATGCAACAATCGGATGGAGGAGGGACCAACCACGTGCTTCGCATCGTTGTTGAAAACATGTTGTACCCGATCACCGTTGATATACTCCACACGATTTTTTCAAAATTCGGTTTTGTTCTCAAGATAATAACATTCACTAAAAACAGTAAGGCTTCGTTTTTTCCACTTTTGTTGTACGTTAGTGGTTTGTTACCGCGTAGCTTTGATGAAATGACTGCAGAACGCGACAAGTATTGCTTCCTCAATACTCTTTACTGACTTGCTGCCGCCATGGTTAAAGTTACAACTGGTAGCGGTGATTGCAAAAGGTGGTAAATAAGTAATTGGCTAAACACTCTTAAAGTCAAGAGTGTTAAAACATCGCGGCTCAAATAATTCTACAATGCTGGAAATGATAAGCTTAAGATTGTAGATGACGTTTTGTGACGCAACGTGCTCGTAACAAACCGGTTGCGAATTTAAACCATTGCAACATTTCGCAGTAATTGTCGGATGCGTAACTTGACCTATGACGTCAGCGAGCACAGTGCTCACCCCCACCAACAACCTCTTCCAGTACCAGGTGCTTTGCATCATCCTGTGTAATTGCACATCACCAGTTGCTCTTCGTCATGATAGTTTCACACGTAAGTCGTGAGGTCGCGTCTTTCGAAGTGTTGCTACTGACAGTCGCCTGTCTTGTGCAGATCAGTTCCAAGCTTTGCTGCAGATGGGAGACGCTATCCAGTCGCAGACAGCAAAACTGGTGAGTAGTCTTTGCTGTTGACGTTTGGAACAGGTAGTTTTGTTTCCCGGCACGTCTCCTACATCAGATCTCGCTTTCCGCAAAAATTGATCCCGCTTACTAACATCTGTTTTGGTCGAGGTCTTGCGCGCAGTTACCAAAGATTTTGTGGATTCTTGAATTGTTGTGGTAGAAACAGTTGAACGTGTTACTTGGCAACGGGCATTTCTGCCTAGCAACTCCAACATTCACTGCCCTTAAGCTTCGTATGATTTGAGGGGCTATGCTCAACACCAGTGTTCCCTCTTGAGAAGATTTTACACTGAGCAAATGTGTGTTCGAGCGCGCATGTGATTGCGCGAGCATGTGGACACACAACCAGTGAAGCGTTTCAAGCGCTACAAAGGGCTATTCGATATATTTGTGCGATATTAAATTTGGAATGTTGCAAGTGCGCGAGAATGAGGTTTCACTGCGCAAATGGTCTTGTGGTACTGCGCAGTTGCTCACCTCAAAGAGTTTTTGCTCAGCACACTTTGGTATCTTCTGTTCGTTGCTGTTCTATCGAGCTAAGGTGCACATATGGACGGAATGCTTCTGTAATGAAGGAAACAAATACAGTAGACGCCGGTTAATACATCCTCGGTTAATACAACGAACCGCCTGTTACGATTAAATCGCTTGGAATGGAATCTTAACTATTTCGCATTATGAAAAGTCTGGTTAATACATCCAGCCACCGCTTAATCCATCCACTTCTGATTCCCATGAAGGTAAACTGTTTTTTTCAGTGCTATGATGCTTAAATGCCCTGTAGGCAGAAGCAGATTGCCATCTCAGAAGAACGTTCCCGTCTAAGCAAACCACTTTGCACAGCTTTTTTTGAATAAATAAGAATAAACAAAGTACAAAAAGTCAATTGCATCATTTTGACCCTTTGGTGTTGTTTAGTTGCACTTTTAAGAAAATCGGTTGTTACAACCACAATCAGCTGGTCCCAACGTGGATACAACCGGAGTCTACTGATAATTTGAACGAACAGGTTTTCTTTTCTAAGCGCAAGAGCAACATCGAACGGGCTGTTAAATTTGTTTTCATACATATTTTCATTATTCGCTCAAACTGCTTTGTTACGTCACAATTTTCGTCGCAGACACTGGATGGTCAAAACATTTACAACGCGTGCTGCACTCTCCGTATCGAGTACAGCAAGTTAACGTGCTTGAACGTCAAATACAATAACGATAAAAGCCGCGACTACACCCGGGCCGACCTCCCCAGCGGCGAAAGCTCGATCTTGGGGGCGTCTGCGCACCCCCTGCAGAACGTTCTTGCTGGTAAGTAGGGAGGGGGTTCGGTGTTGAACCGAGGTTTGACGTGCCGCCGATAAATACGACTTTCATCAGCTGTTGATGAAAAAATACTTCTTTCCGACACGCAAACATCACTACTTTTTATAATTAGTTATTGTTGTTCATGAAAATAACAACAGCGCAATGCGATGCTTATGGCACGAAGGGCTTTGTTTGTTCGGTGGTAGGGCTTTCGGGGAAGAGGGTTAAATTTAGCGACATTACCATTTTCATATTTTGCCAAAGCTTCAAAAATATACAAAAAAAAGTTTGACGTTTCAGCTTTTGTTCTTTGCGTACTCTCAGTTTTGCTGTTCTGACGCAAACATCTCCGCCCGGCGTTTTTTGGTGTTTTTTTGTCTTTCTTGGTCTTGTTGCCAGCATCTCCGAGGAAAAATCTATTTTCGGTAAATAACCGTGTGACCGGCTCTTGTCACCTGTTGTTGTTGCTCGTGTTGCGAAGGCGCCGCGAATTTGATCTCCTCCCCCTACTCAGCCCAAGCATCGCTGGCAGCCATCTTGCAACAGAGCCATCTGGCGTCACTCGCGAATGCCACAGGTTAGTTCAGTAACGGAATCAAATCGAACTTGTTCTGCTCAGGTTTGTTGTTGCAAAAAAAAACGACCTAAGAAAACCTACCCGGTTTTTTTTTAAAAAGCACACTTAAAAAAAACAACAAAACCAACCAAAACCCACTCTTTACTTTTCCTTTGAAAAATCTACGAAGTAAAAAATAGAATAAACAGGACACTTGTACAGTTAACTACAAATTTTTTTTTAATCAAACAAAACGAATAGCAGTGAAATTTGAAGGACTTGAAAAAAAGAGAAGAATAATTCGAACAGTTTAATGGTTATCTTCTCAGCTCTGCACGATCTGCCTTACCTGCATCCAAACTCCTGGTTTTGGACTATACCAAATCATATGTTGAAAAATGCACTCTGTAGAAGCTGAACTAGCAGGGCATGCACATAAACTTGACGTGAAACTGCAGGGTTTGTGTGGGAGTGGTTTTTCTCTGTTTGCTGTACGCGTGCTTCCCAAGCCTTATCACTTAGGAGTGAACTGACCAACAACACTTTGCCAAAACAAAGATGGGGTACATTTCTTCACCGTCAATTTTGAATGCCATGATAGATATAACAAGTTATTATTGTGTAATTCTGAAAATAGTGATATTGCATGATGGAACAAACAATTCAGAATGGGGTTTTTCCGGTTTCCTCAAAAAAAGAACAAAATCTTGTTTCTTTTAAAAAAAAACACAAAAAACAGGTGTTTTTCAAAAAAAAACAAACAAAACAGGTGGGTTGTTTTTTCTTTTAAAAAAAGTTTTTTTCTCAACCGTGGTTCTGCTGCATAGTGATTAGTTCGTGTTTGTTGCAAGGTGCGTTGCAAGGCATCGGGGGAGGGCTTCCTGCTGGGCCGCCCGCAGCCAGCGGCTCGAACGTCGCTGCTCAGCTTGCCGCCATTGTGGGATGTCACAATGCCGTGTTGCATGTCTCAAATCTTGAGGAGGAGGTAAGGAAAAGTCTGACTTACACTATGCATACACCCAGGGGCGCCGGAGAGCTGGAGTGTTGCCCCCCCCTGACCTTTCAGGTGGGCAACGGGGACAGAGGTGNCTTCTCATAACAGTACCATAGATAACTTTACGGTTTATTAAGATCGATTTAAAACAAATTTNTTGCAGCCATTCGCGCAACAAGAAGATTTAGAATGACTTTCTATCATTTCTTATCATTTTTTTGCGGTCAACATTGTTCCTGAACAGAAACAAAGCATATTGGTAACGATTTTTTTCTCTAAGTTTCCGCTGCCCTCAACTGTTTAACTCCCGCCCTGCCCTACCGCCGTTCCGGTGCCTCTGCATGCGCTGCTTGCTCGCTGTGGAAATGCTCACCAAGCAGACGTTTACTTTATTTGTTTTGATTTTTAAGTTTAAACCCTACTTTTGCTTTTGTGATTTGCTGCTTTTCTAATCTTAACTATTCCTTTTTACATTTTTTGTCTATTGGCAACTCCTGGCTTCAACTTTTGTCTCCTACGGATGCGTTGCAACATTCTGGTGTCTTCCTCTCTGCCAATCGGACTTTGTAATCCATAATCCCTCACTTCCTGCACAACTGCAACTTCGACCACATCGGCGATCATCTTTTATCTTGAAATTCCTTCATCTTGTCAACTCACCATTCTTGTTACCTTAACCCCTGACCTCTGACCTCGTATACCACCCGCCCCCTCACGACCCCCGTCTCTTCCCCCCATACTTTGCCGCGTGCATTAACACTCCATAGATGGTGACGCCTCAAGTCCTTTTTGTTCTGTTTGGTACGTTCTCCTTTCTTTTGTTTGATTTCTAGTACTGTCCGGTGAACTAAACACTCTGCTGGCCCTGCTGCCATGTTTGATACTTTTGCTGCATAGGTTCCAATAATAAGGACTTTGTTGCGTCATACTGCCCCCGATAATAAGGGTCTGTTGCATCATACTGCCCCCGATAACTGGCCTGTGTGCGGTCGGTAAGGAGAGGGATCCAACGGGAGCTTCAAATGAAAACAAATCGCTGGTCCTGTTGGAAACGGCGAGAATTCAGAACTTATATTTGTTTGGCGTGGAAAGAAAGAACCTCGTCTCGTCATCCAAACCCTTTCGGGAGCTTGTTTGATTGATCCCCGAGCCAATATATCAACCATGACGGGGGAAGTATTCTCGGGCAGTTGCTGTGGATACTTAAGGCAACAAGTCATACTGGCATAGTGTGCTGGGCCGTTCTCTGGCGTGTGCCGTTGTGGAACGGTGGAGGTTAAACTGTAACATCCGGGACTTACGATGGAGTCGTACATTGCAACAGTGATTCCCAAACCTGTTTGAGCCGTTACCCAAATTGAGGCAGCGATTATTTCTTAATTACCCTCAATATTTCGCAGTGATCGCTCATAATACAAAAGAACATTGTGGGTTTGGTTCCGCATTACCCCCCAAAGAATCACATATCACCCCTGGGGAGTAATTTAGCCTCAGTTTAAGAACCACTGCGTTAGAATGAATATGAAATATTCATGGAGTTATTGTGGAACTCGATAAATAGATTTGCTCTCCACCTCGTATTCACCGTAAGCATGAGGTTAATCATGGTGGGTTCTACGATTTATCTGAAAATGAAAGCGGGGCACTGGATGAAAAAATTGCGAAACACTGATAATGGTTGGTGAGGTTCACAAGACTCACCAGAAACCTTTGGATGTGCCGCGTTAAGAACTTTGGTTTGAACGGCATTTGTAGCTTTGTTGACGTTTCCTGAGCAACCCATCGCCACATGCGCGCTCAGTAGCATCGTGCTTTGTAATGTGTCGTCGCAATAGATCATCAGCTGATTGTCCGAACTTCACTGTCTGTGCTTGTGCTAGGTTCACCGCCATCCACATTCCTATCATAGAATGAAAATAATGACTTGACAATGACCGTTGTGACTTGACAATGACCATTGTGAGTTTACAATGTGCGTCGCGCGATGCAGCGTGTTTGTTTCAACATTGTTCATGCTCCAGTGGCTTCGATTTTAGAATAAACAAAGAAGCAAATATCCGTGGTTTCAAACCGAAACCAAAGGTTTATTATTCTTCACTGAACCCCCCGCGTGTGTCGCGCAGGTGTGTATGGCGATGTGGTGCGGGTCAAGATCCTCTTCCAAAAGCAAAGCAACGCCCTGGTGCAGATGAATGACTACACACAAGCTCAGCTTGGTACGTCTCACTTTCTCACCACTTGCACTTGTTATCGCAAAGAAGTTAATTTTAATTCCTTTTATTTATTTATTTCTTTTTCAGTAATTACGCATTTACAAGGGGTACGCCTGTTCGGCAAAGCACTTCAGATTTCCATGTCCAGGCACAGCCAGGTCCAGATGCCCAAAGAAGGCCAGGACGCCAACAAACTCACTCAGGTCAGTTTGCTTTTATTCGTTTCAACAGGTATTTCCGTCACTCCCTCGAACAAGTGGCATTACGTCACAAGAAAGCTCTGCGTCAGCGGTAGTTGGTGGCCGGTGAGATTCGGCGGCACCAGAAGTGTTATTAAAGTTTTAAGTCGTTTTTATGTAATGAACTTTTTAATGTTTTAAGCTATTTTTGAGCTTTTTGGGATTGTAGACAACATAATGCTGAGCCAATTGTATATGTTCTGACGCATCATCCAGTTGTTGCAAAAACAGGGCATCCGATAAAGGCCAGAATTAAGGATCTTAGTCGTAATAGTTGAGAAAAATGAGTTGAATAAAACTTACAGGTCCATGTTGAAGTTCGCTGATAACAGCGGGAGATNTAATATTTGGTTGATGTGCTGTTTGTTTGTTTAATATTTGGTTGATGTGCTGTTTGTTTGTTTAATATTTGGTTGATGTGCTGTTTGTTTGTTTAAGGATTATACGAATTCACCGCTGCATCGTTTCAAAAAGCCAGGGTCAAAGAATTTCCAGAACATTTTTCCTCCATCGGAAGTTCTCCATCTTTCCAACATACCGTACGTCATCAGTGTTTACGTCACCAGTGTGTATCACCTTGTGAACTTGAAATTTCTGATGAAAGATTCTGTGAAATTGAGAATTTGTCACCATGTCCTTAAACCCTAAGAAGTGTTGTCGAATAACGGCAGATACGTCAGTGCTGCGTGACGTAAGCAATGTTGCAGTTTCCTCCCCGGGGCATGTATCACGTGACCTGTTTCCACCGCAGGTCTGAGATCAACGACGAGTTCCTCACCAAAGCATTCGCTGAACACGGAACTGTTGAGGGATTCAAGTTCTTCGCGTGAGTAGTTGCAGTGTAAACTGTTTCATTGAACTGTTGTCGAAGCACCAGCTATTGCTGTTGACGCCACTCGGACGGCGCAGTGTTTGATGTGCGATTCACCACAAACGGGATGTGCGCGAAAAATAATGCCCATATACATGTGGCGCGAAGAAGCAATAATAGAGTGATCCCAATAGTGATCTTGTCGGGTGATCTGTATTGCCAGCATCTTGCTGAAGTGCTTCCACAGGTTGCTAGCCAATCGACTGGAAGCGCTAAAGCTGGGTGATCGGCAAACGGATTCCGACGGGTGTGCCCAGAACGTCGCCATCCAGAAAGCCTTGATCGCAGAGAGCAAACATAGGCTCTCGCTGGCCTTTGACGTGTCCAAAGCCTTTGATTCGGTGTCGCACGAAAGCGCATTGCGAGCGGGGCGCATTGGCCGGGCATGCCCCCCCACCGCTGCTGAGGTTCATACGCGATCTGTACCAATACGGGCCAACGATGCCGTCCTCACCGGGACATGGGGTAGGCCCGGTACCAGTCCGCAGGAGAGTGCAACAAGGTGACCCGCTTTCGGGAATACTCTTTAACTGTGTCATCGATTGGGCGCTTTCATCCTTACAAGCCGGCATCGGATTTCCCCTGGCCAAGAAGATCCAGGTAACCCACCTGGCGTTCACTGTGTTGCAACCTCTCCNTTGGCGTTGCATTGAATGTGCGATTCACCACGAACGGGATGTGCGCGAAGAATAAAACCCGTATACCTGTGGTGCGAACAAGCAATAATAGAGTGATCTCGTCGGGTGATCTCTATTGTTGCTTGCTGCCACGGTGCGAAGCTTTGCGCATATGCTGCTCGGGAAAATACTTTGACCTTTAACGTCGATCTTCTTCAATTGGAGCAAGAGTCACTCCGCAAATGAATCTCGGGTTACTTTGTGAGCAAACAAGCGTTTCATCGTCACTTCCTGTTTGCGAATGTTTGACATTCAATATTTAACTTTAAAAATGAGCTACTTGTTCTTACCATAGCTAGTCAGCTAAAGCAACAGGAAGATCTGACCACAGCTCAACTCGTTGTGATCAGGAAAGGTCGTTGGTGTGGTCCGCGTAGAATTGACTCTTTCCGCTCGCGATAAATTTATCTTCAGAAACGCAGACGATTTCCTCGCTTTGCCACATATGTTGCGCACCGACAGCGCCACCACTTTGCTCTTTGTTTCAATAGGAAAGACCGCAAGATGGCGCTGATCAAGCTTTCGTCAGTCGAAGAAGCCGTGAGATGTTTGGTGGTGAGTTGTTCTGCTCGCATGTTGTTTCAGCAGCTTTTGCCAACAAACCCAAAAATTTACCTCAAAAATTGTAGTTTTTGCTCTAAAATACGGGTAAATTTGCGAAGTAATGACTTCACTTATTTGCAACAAGCGATTGCGTAGCTGAGGTCAGTCGAGTTCATCTGATGACGTTGCAGGCGGCCAAGAGAGGCCGTCTGCAAGATCGATGCCTGACCAAACGCACGACAGTATAAAAGCAAGTGTTGCGCGAACGTCGTTTGGCGCTCGTCTGTGTGGGTACACATCCGCGTTGTGGCGCGCGGCGGCTCGTTTGAAAAACTGTTTCCATTGACAACGAGATTCAATGAATGAAGTGAAAAGCTTTGAACCTCGAAAAAAGTGGCTGTGTGACGAAAAATAACGAAAGAAAGTTTTTGAAGCCAAAAACATGATTTCCGTTTGAATTTGTGTTTTTTTCGTCCGCAATCGGCTTCCCGCAACTCGATTTTCTTGAAACTAATGCGAACTCCGGCTGCAGCCAATAATGACCACACGAAAGAAGATAAACTAAGTCGAAATAGTGTATATGTAAGGGCCAAATATAATTCGACAAAATGACCAAATATTGGTGCAAGTGGGAAATTACTGCAGAAGTCTGCTCTGCTCCAAAGATATATCGCGTTTAAGCAGCGAAGTACATGATATGAGCGACAGTATCTTCCACAGTGGAAGCTGCCGTCTCCAACCATGCAGTTCATTGCATTGCTGTTGCAGACATTTTCTACGGTTGATTGCTCGTGGGGTCATGACCTGCATCTTATAAACTCGCTCACGGTTGGCTGAACAAAGATGCTATGGTTAATGTGGGCGGGTAGGTTAGTTTCAACTGGGGCTGTGGAACCGGAGCCCAAGCAATTGTGGACAGCCGAAGCCGAAAAAATTAGATGCCCGGAGCCGGAAATTTGAGTTCCGGTGTCAAGCGAAATTTCTGACTTCACGCCAAGTGCGCATGCACAGAGTATATTCTACATATCAAATACGCTCAGAAAACTGATGATTAGGGCTCAGGGATTAGTGTTTAGGTACGTGTGTCGGGTTAGGGTGAGAAAAAGAAAAATAATTGACACTAAGTCCAAAAATGTTCAGTGGTTGAAGTTACTCCTGTGCTGTAGCTTGTTGCGGGTACCTGCCATCTAACCAGAATGTTTTAATTTGCACAACACACATCAAAAAAATAATTCCTAATCTATTTCTTTATTCTGAGAAGCAAAATAACTGAGAAATAAGAACGGGTCAGAAATTTCGCTTGACACAGGTTCCACAGCCCTGGATTCAACTGCTTATGGCTGTTACTCGTAAAATTACGTGGTGATCGTTAAATAAGTGGGGACAGTGCGGTTCCTGTTGAGCCCAGGTTTTCCTTCAGGACGTAACTGCCGCTTTGCAGTGAAAAATAATGTCGCTGTTTCATGAAGAAAACATTAAATTGTGTTTGGACGCGCGACGCTGTTTGATCGACAATTTATTGTTATTTGTTTTTAGTTTCTCCACAACATGAAGCTGACAGAGACGAACCATCTCCGGGTCTCTTTCTCCAAAGGACATTTTTGAGGCCTTGCCTCAGAAACTACACCACTCCAGCCTGACATCTCGCGGCACTCCTGCGACATCGACGCGAGACCATTTTAAAGTCTTGAAAATGCGTTTACGTCGTAGAAAGGACGGGTCCGTGTTTACTTTTTATGCGACTGGTTTTTAGTGGTGTTATGCTCGCCGGTCGAAGTATACGGAACAGCGGATGCTGCAGAACTTTTAAACCAGCGATCGTTGCTGATTATTTGGTTGAAATGCGGTTCTCCCCCCAAACCTCCCAGTACTGACCCATCCACGATATCGCAACCGTGCAACTATTTCCGGTTAAAGCTCGTCCAGAAACTCCGTCGGGGAGCTTTGTTCAAATGCCATAATCTCCATACGCAAGCCACACTGCCAGCACATGTATATACAGCAGCTGCGAAACCCTGTTCTTCTCAGTAGTTTTCAACGATGTTAGGCGATGATTAAAAGCTATGATGAGCCATAGTTAAGTTCATTCTGCTTGAATGATAAAGAAAACGGGAAGCACTGCGTTATTCTGGTGCACGGATTTTTGACCAAAAAGGACGCGTTGGCTGATTGACTCTCGAACTCGTATGCCATGCACGAACTGTTGTGTATATAGTTGCCAGGGTGTTTGTCCCTTACCAAGCTCTTGCAAGCAACGTGCAAGATGTCGATTGTGACATAATGTTTGTTCGGTGTTAGATCACTGGATCATCCAGTTCCAACTCCACTGAAAGTTTAAGTCGGCTTCACTACTCCGCAGTGACGTGTCTCGTAAGTTCGATGCAGAAACCTGTACATTCCTCCCACTTTTGCGTTGTGCTTGTAGTACACAGTCGTCCTGTCGTCGCATACTGTTGTGTGTGTTTGTGCTGCTCTCTGCGTGGCCACCCTGCGGCCGTTCCGCTTTATTGCCCTACGCTAGGTGGCGGCAGCAGCAGTGCACGGGCCAGGGGGTCCTTCAGCACCCTCCACCATCTCATTGCTGAAGCTCTACGGGACGAATATCTCAGAAAAACAATTTATTTAAAGTTTCTCGGCCGACTGGCGTTTGTCTGTTTGATCACGCCGATGCATTGTGACTGTGCTGTCTATCATTGTGATGTAAGAAAGCGTTGCGGGTGCATGGAACGTTGCTCGTGCGGTTCATCTGTTGCTGACGTCACAAACGAAAATTAGTAGGAAATGACATAATAATGACGGTCGCTGGATCAGCAACATACGTCCAAACCAACATCATGAGATGTTTGCTTGCTGCTGTTCTGAGGAAGTTAACATGAAAGAAATCGAATCTTCAAAACATTCAGTCGCTCGTTTGATGGAACTGTACTTTGCGCTCCGTCATCCCTTTATCGGCTCACTTCAGATTTGTGGTTTGTGTTGAAAACAACGGTGTTAAAGTGTAATGTTCATTGCAGCGCTTTATTTCCTGAAGCCTGTCTGTCGTCTATTCTGGCTGGTGACCACTTTCATGTCAATGTTCCGCTGATCTCGTGGCTTTAATTTCAAGAAGTGTATTTCAGTTATGGACCAAATACATTGAAGCATTCCAGATTGTAGTGTGAATAAAAGTTGTTCTATTGCATTGGTCAAAGTCTTTATCCTCCATGCAGAAAATGCAGAACAGTTTATTATCTGAACAACAACCGTTTTGATCTAATTTTTCTGCTGAAACCTTTTTGCTCAGTAGTCATGGTTTCGTGGCAAACGTCGGATCCTTCCTGGCCATTATTTGTCCCCTGCGTTCGCAGGCCTACAGCAACACTGCATGTTGTCGCCGGTTGCTTTCCACTATCAACTGCAGCAAGGGAACGTTAAACTAAACTTCCACATCTTCTGTAGGGTTTTATTACTTAGAAGTGGACAAAAAAATCCAACCTTCGAGGGGTCGGACTCAGTGAACCTTCAGCGATTTTAACTACCCGGTGACGTGTTTGCTGGCCTAAATGGACCAACGCACACATGCAAGATCGCAAACTCATTGGGTGCGTCGCATTTAGCAATTGTGTTTGAAACGCAGAGCAAGGTTTTGTATCCTAATCAGTGGTGTAGGAGCAGGGGGTGAAAGCGCACCCCCAAAAGTTTTGGTTTGTCGAAAACCCCTGAAAATTCTGGAACAGATGATTCGACACCTTTAAATGAACTTTAAATGAACCTGAATTAAAGTCGTCTGAATTTGACTTTCTCCGAAAAAATGGCGCCCGAAGAGTTAACTGAGATCTCTTGTTTTGGTCTTCATGGAATATTTGGCGCACATAAATTTTACGGGCAAGTTTGGGGAAATTCGGCAGAATTCCTTCTCACCCCCAAATCTTTGCATGCTCCCACTCCTATGAATCCAAATTTTGTATCGGCTCCAAACGTCTGATGCTTTTAAAAAATCTCAATTTTTCTCCAACTGTGTAACGTTTCCATAAGGCAATGTTCTTATCTATTGATGGAAACGCTTGTTGACCGAAGCAAACTGTTATTGGTGGAATTTGGTTTTGCGAAAACAGTTTTGTAAACTCAATTTTAGGTAAATAGTGATACATTTTTCCCTAAAATTGTTTTTTTTATGTTAAATGAATATCCACAGCGTCATGGTTTGTCAAACCGCTAGCGTTGGTATAGTTGCTCAACGACTTCGCTGTCCAGCGCATATTATATTGCTTGATCTTGAGTGTAAACATCTTTCAAGGAAGCAAACTTATCAATCAAAGGCTGCGTTTGCTTTTTTCTTGGACAAAATCAGGTCAAATATTTGCAGATGCATACGAGGCTGTCCTGCTCGTATGAGAAGCGAACCGCACCGGAGGTTTAACTTATGGTTATGGCAATCATTGGTCGCCACACTGGCTTGGCAGCCGCAAGATCTGCGCGTAAAATGAATGCCAGTGATGAAGTCTCGAGATCCATTTTTGCGAGTCTTGGTCTCGAAGGCTAAAGGTCTCTGTCAAGCCTATTGCCTTGAGTCTTGGATGACTGCAACGATATGGCTGAGGAAAACTGTAATTCAACGCTTTTTCTGTCTGTTCGATTTGCAGGTGAGAAACGACCAAAGGAGGTAGAAAATCGGAAAAATTGGACCTTCAAACTGTTATGACATGTTTCTGAAATTTTTTGGAAAATTTCGGCATAATTCACAAATTTTCAAGTCTCGGTCTCGAACTTCAAGTTTCGGATTTTTGATGAAGTCTCGGTCTCGAAGTTTAGGTCTCGACTACATCACTGATGAGTGCTGTGAAAACTTTTCTGACTCTTTTATGACTGCACTAGTGTAGAAATCAGCAGTCGCATCACCAAAACTTTAAAGTAGGCAAATACTTGAGCAAACATTTTTAGGATTTGAGAATTTGCTTTTAGTTACAAAAAGTATGAATTAGAACTTTCAACAAAACACGCATCTTTCGATATGACTGCTCGACAGAACGCTTAGAAAAATCAGCTGCTGCATAAATAGCATCAAATAATACTGAAAAATAAGATATTTGTTTTCATTTTCAGAAACGTCTTCTTGCCCTGATACTTGGCCCAAAAATTTGTGATTCCACGATTGCCATCCATCCGACTGACACTTGGCCATTCGGCGGTGCTGGAAAGCTTAATTCTGTGTTAGAGATAAACGTGTAAACACATCTGCGTCAAGCGCATTACCTGCGCTACCTGCTGGACAAATCAGAAAAGAGTTGTCGGCGAGACGGCGATATCTAATGTCTAAAATTCATGTCGTAGCTGTAACACTGTTGACGTATATATGAATCTCTTTCCTGTTTTTGTGTAGCCTTATGAAGCTGCTTTCCAAGAAGGTTGTTTCTTTTTCAGATGCTAACTCTTTTTCACGAAGGTTTAAAGTGCTTTCTTTATCTTGTGTCAAAAATGCTATTCCAAGAAAGTGATCTGGCATGAGCATGATGTCTGTGCCATCAGTTTGTTTGCATCAACGAAGCAATCGAATTTATCATTTTGCTACCCAAGGTTGGGCGTAACTTTAAGTGAAAAACCCTGGTGCGTTTTGGGGTTTTCCTGGGTCTGCGGTCTTGCATTTCAATGACCAACAACACACTTTAGTCGCATCCTCCGAAGGAAATGTAAAAGTATTTAACGATCCCATGCCGCCCAGATCCACCAGGTGGTGCTGAATAACTGCATTCAGCAGGAAATGAAATAACAACGGCAAAATATTGTTGTGAATATTGTTGCCTTCGCGGACAGGGTTCGGTGCGCCGTTGCCAGAACGAAGTTCAATTTCAGCTTCGACAATGCTGACGGCGAGAGCGGGCTGTTCATTAGCTGCGATAGCAGTTATTCAAGGTTGCTAGGAATCTAGGATATGGCGATTGGAGAGCCAGAATCTTACTAAAGGAGTTGGTCGTGTCTCATCATTTACTCTGTTGACAACAAGGGCGTACGCAAGGGGGCGGGGTTGGGGTTAAAGCACCCCCCTTAAGCTTGATATTTAACACAAACTTTATTACCTGCGAAGGAGATAAATTGTTTTCGCATACTTTTTACTTGTTAATTTGTCGACTTAATGCACCACGGAATAAACTTGCATGCAAATTTCAAGGAACATTGTAAATGCGCCAAAAAGTAATAATTATGTTTTGGTGGGAATCAGGGTATTGTCTGCGTCCAGAAACCATCTCACCACTTTTGGAGACCTTTCGTCTACAACACATGCTTAAGATTGTGTTCCGCGATAGTTTACTTTATCCGAAACAATTGTCTTTATTTTGTCTGGTATGGCCGATCAGCGCAAGCGCTGACCGTATTGGCTACATTACCGAATTCTACAGCATGATAGAACTGTTGCACGAGCTCAAATACAGCAATTTTTAACATAAAAGCATTCAGGCATATCATAATGTCTCAGAAGAGAAAAAGGAAAACTAAGTTTTCAGGACTTCTATTACATAAAAAAAATCGAAAGTTTTCTTGCGCACTTTATGCGCATTCTCAATTCTTGTGTAGTTTACCAAGATTCGATCTTGCAAACCGGGGTGTGCGCCAGCCAGTCCAGCCGCACATTTTCTATGCTCGACTGCTCGTGTTCAACGAGACATTAGCGCAGCCTCATTTTGCAGTTGTAAATTACTCTGATGTAGTGATGAGTGTGTTTTTCTCCCCTGTTTTAACACGCAGCCTATATTTTTGCAGTTATGAACTACTGTGTCACAGCGTTGAGTTTATTTTATATATCCTAACTTGGAGCGCTGATAGTTTATATTCAGTGCAGTGACACATAAATTAAGGAGAGTGCGTGTAGAAGAATATGCATATTATGTCAACAAACTTCGCCAAAACGTTGGTTTAGAAACATGAATATGACGTCAAATTGTGACGTCACAAAGAGCGCACACCACAAACAAATGACCACTATGTGCTACTGAATGAAACTTTTCGCATACTTTTTTCTGTGAATTTGTTGACTTAATGCAAACACCACGGAATAAATTTGCATGCAAATTTCAAGGACCATTGATTCCCCCTTAATGAAAATTTTCTGTGTACGCCACTGGTTGACAATATGGCTGATAAAGTGTTTTCGCAACACTGCCGTTGGCGGGTATTCATGTAACAACTTGCCGAGCAATCATTGTTTTTCGGCATAACACTACATGGATTGCCGCGCATTTAAAAAATATTCATATTTCAAAAAGATTCCTTAAAAAGGAAAAAACGTTCTATGCCTGGGTTAATGCTAATTCTTTATGGAAGCAATTTTTGACACTATGCATCTTAATTAAGCATCCCCACAAATTAGGGTCTAATGCAGTGGTGCTCAAACTTTTTGTCTCGTTGGCCACATTTGTCTTGCAGAAACCCTTCGCGGGCCACAAGAATTAATAATCTCAATAAAAATTATCCAAAAAATTCTCTTAAATGATTAAAGTATTAAGTTTTCTTTCCAATGAAAATTGCTTCGCGGGCCACGGTTTGAGCACCACTGGTCTAATAGAACGTTGTAAGATGAAATTGATTTATAAGGTTGCGATCCATCAGTGTTCATAGCACGGAAGGTGCACTTTTCAGGAAACCTTCCCTGCTTTTGTTTTTAGACTCGCGGGCCACGGTATGTCGGTCAGTGATCTATACCTACCTTTCTGCTAATTAGGAAGGATCTTTTGGTTACACTAGTATACTGTGGCACAGAACCGTCGCCAGAAAGTCGTCATTAGGGGAGCTTTACGTTTGTGCGGGGGGGCTTTACGTTCGTGCATCGAGGGCTTGACATTCAAATTTGACAAAAATCCCACTAATTTATAGTGTTTCATATTTCAATTTTGGGGGCCTTGGAGCTTTGTTGGGGGGAGCTAAGCCCACCAAACCCCCCGTGGCGACGGGACTGCTGTGGCATACAATCATGTCAAGCGCTGCTGTAGACTGTTTCTTTGACGCATCTGCGGATTGTGTTGCCGTACGTTCGTGGCACATAACTTATATATAGTGGGATTAACATGCGGCTGGGCAGCGTTGCGAGGTATCGCAGTTAAACCTGCAAAACACAAACGCACAAAATAGTGGGGGGTGCTGGGCAATAGCGGGTAACGATGTGGTTTGTGGAGTTTGCTATGTTTTAACATGCACCCGTGGAAGCCATTCCATGTAAAACTCGTTTAGAATGATGTTTTTCTGTGTTTCTTGATTGTTTTATAATTGCCCTAATGAGCAGTGGCGTAGCTAGAGGTTTGAGCCAGGGGGGCAAACTTAGCTGAAGAGGGCCCATTGGCCACCGTAGGGGGCCCACTAGCCAATTCTCAGAAAAAAGTTGAGAACTGATAGTGAATCCGGATGTGGATGTCTATACTAAAACCGGAAATTACCAAAAACACTCAGAAAAACGCAAGAAACAACATCCTACTGAAAACCAAAGGCATACTAATAACCGAAATATAAGCTAAGCGGGGACCGATTTTTACACTGATCTTGCCAGGGGGGGCGGTTCGCACCCCTGCCTCCGCGTCAGTTACGCCACTGTTAGTGAGGTGCTCACAGGATCGGATCCAAGGGGGGCGATTGGGGCGATCGCCCCCCTCAAACCTAAGAAAGTAACTTCATTAACCATGCTTTTATGATTTTGTACAATTGGGAAAACAATTTTCGCGATTATAAGGCCATTTTGTCGTCCATTGTTATGTTACAGCAGTGTTGTGAAGTGTGAAGTGTACTTATCTCTTTCACAGCAGTGAACCCGTAAGTAATGAGACTTGATTACCAAACATTATTGAAATCGCCCCCCCCCCTTAATTTACCGGCTGGATCCGCCCCTAAGTACTCATCCGAAAGAATAATCGATGTTGGAGTTTTTCGCATGATCTTCTATAATACCAGCAGAGCTTCAAAATATAGCCTACGTAAAGTTAAAGTTTGGATGGCAGCTTTAGAAAACTAAATATGAGAGCACGAAAAGCCAAGCTTAAAATAGCCTTACAATGAAAATGATGGCCAATGTGACAAATGATTGAAACGTGATCCAGATATTTGGATGAAAAAACATTTATCGTAGCGCTCACTAGCGTACGGAGGGGGGTGGCCACTGTGCCATGGCCCTCCCCTCAGACCCTAAAAATAAAAAATGTATAAACCAGGGTTTTTTTTAAGGAAAATGTTAGGAACCCGGTTTGGATCTGTAGGGACCCGATTTCTCTGATTCTAGGGACCCGATGACAGCTTTCTCTGATTCCAGGGACCCGATTTAAAGTTCTAGGGACCCGAATCGGGTCCCTAAAACGCCTTTAAAAAAACCCTGTATAAACAGTTTTCGGAAGTGTATACTGTCAGTATTCGGCAGTGTATGCCAAAGTATTTAATTTTAGGCGAATAACACTATTTTGTTTAGAAAAACGTCTCTCAAAGCACAAGATGACTATATGACTATATTTCTACAAATTTGGGGGAGGCATGGCCCCTTTGGCCCTCCCCTGGCTACGCCTATGCTTTGGCCCTCCCCTCGGAAATTTTCTGCGTCCGCCACTAGCGCTTCCCAACCAGTGGGCAGTGAAGTTCTTTCAAAAGGGCTGAAAAGCATTTTAAAAATGCTGCAATTTTCCGGTATTTAACGAAAACGTTTCTTGAAATTGGCCAATTTCCTGTTGATTTAGTTTAATCATACCTATAAAGCAAGCTCAAGTTTCCCATTAACAGTAAATTGCATGCGTTGTTAACATTTTCTTTCCCTCATGTACCTCAGCTTTTTTCGTTGCCAGTTTTCCTGCAACATCTCATAGGGGACCAGACAAAAATTGTCACCGAAAGTGGATCACAAGTTGAAAAAGGTTGGGAAACATTGATCATTACCGTCATACGGGCTGTGAAGTGTGAGCAGCAGCAAATTTGCTACATGTTTTGCAAGCAGGAGGGAAAACAACGCGCTAATTATGTAACAATAATATGAAAGAGAAATTGATGGCTGTCCCCGCAGCAACTTTGCTGAAAAGCTTCACTTCTTGTACACATCTTTTTGTTGGCACCAAAGTGCAGCAAACTTCATAAGGTTAATTTTTACGTCACAAACAAAACCTACAGCTTAATAACATGTGTTTGAAACTCAGCTGTGTTGTTCCTGCAATGGTAAGTTATGTTGAATGAACCTCCGTTACCTTTGCTGTCGAATGCTAGGCCGTCAGAACGGCTTGAGTTGTTCTCAAGAAAGCTTCGTTACTGTTGCTACGTATTCGACTTTGAAGATCCTGAAGCTAACGTGAGAGAGAAAGAACTTAAAAGAATTTATCTGAATGAGGTGATTGAGCTCATGGAGACAGGCCGAGGAATTCTAGTTGAACCAATTTATGCTATGTCTTTCTCTATGTTTGCTCACAATGTCTTTCGACCCCTACCTCCGCGCGATCCTAAATATGATCCAGATGAGGATGACCCAATTTCAACTCCTGACTGGCCTCATTTGCAGCTCGTTTACACTTACCTATTTCGCGTTCTAGAATCTGCTGACTTTCAACCTAGTGAGGCAAAAAATTATATCGATCACAAGTTTGTCTGTAAACTGATGGACAAGTTTGGTACTGATGATTTGAATGAACGTGAATGTTTGAAAACAGCTCTTCATAGAATTTATGGCAAATTTCTAGGCTTACGGGCTTTCATAAGGCGCGTTATAAACCACAAGTTTTTAGAGATGCTTTATGAAGACCTAAAGTTTCCTGGAGTGCTAGAAATCCTTGAAGTTTTAGGGAGCATAATAAATGGATACGCATGTCCTTTGAAGCAGGAGCACAAGCAGTTTCTTTTTCAAATCCTTCTCCCTCTTCATTCTTCTCCTGATTTACAGCGTTTTCAAGCTCAATTGGTCTATTGCGTGGTACAGTATTTGGAGAAAGAACCAGGGCTGACTGAGCCGTTTGTGCGGAAGTTTCTGAAAAGGTGGCCTCGAACATTCAGCGCCAAAGAGGTCATGTTTTTGGGAGAATTGGAAGAAATACTCGATGTAATGCAACCGTCAGAATTTGTTAAAGTTCAAGGAGAAATTTGCAGGAAGATCGCTGAAGGAGTACGAAGCGAACACTTTCAGGTAAATAAGACAAAATAACATACTTAAAATTCGGTCCGTGCTCAAACCCTGCTCGCTCTGTCATTTGTTAAAATCGAAATTTTGAGCTCATGTTTGAGAAACCGAAAGCACAAATTTAAATGCAAAACAACTCACAGCAGATAAAA
>JGI24158J21664_10000475_pt1 | contig 36675 bp, 27 predicted proteins | sample Ectturendosymbi3_FD_21664 | JGI IMG/M metagenome (IMG submission 21664) | reverse complement strand
TTAAAGTTTGACAAGTTTTACCACTCAAGCTTCTTCTAAACCAAGTTTAGACTTGTTTCCTCAGAAATCTACGTAGGCCTATGCGAAAGTGATTGATTTACGCCAGGAGTGTGCAACATTTTTTGTCGATGGGCCATATAACCAACTTCAGACATCTAGCTGGGCCACATGAAAAATTTCGTTTTTTAACATAAACTGTCGGATTAGGATTTTCATGCATGATGGGGAAAAATCAGAGTGTTGGCAAGGGCCAAACCAAATGGCTTGGCGGGCCGAGTTGTGGCCCGCGGGCGACCTGTTGCTCATCCCTGATTTACGCAATATGTTCCTGTGAAACATTGGGTTCATTGCAAATCGATATCGCATCCCCCCACCAAATTAGCCTGTGTCCGCTACTGGGCACCAACGTCACAAATCAAAAGTTTTGGTTTGTATCCGATCTCTTTACTTTATGATCTTTATTGATATTGTAATTTTGATTATACAATACGGACTGCACTTCTGACAACTCAATACCAACTGCTGCAATATAAATATACTAAGTAGGAGAAAATGTGAAATCTGATGCTTATATATGTAAACAAAAAGCACAACAGCAAGGTTTTGCAGCAAACTTCAAAAAGCTGACAGATTTTTTTGTTGCTCCCATCACACCTACTACCAACAATTCAGCTGAAACAAATCAGTCTACACCAGTGTTTTCCAACTTCTTGCTGCAGCGGAAGCTCCCGCAAATGATTGCATTGCTCGTGGAACCCTATGCAATGATCCAAGTGACAACCGCATGGAACTGTGGTTGCGAATTTCGTTACAGTCGAATTCGGTCTGTTTCGGTGGAACCCCTGGCAGCCACTTACGGAACCCTAAGGTTGCGCGGAACCCCGGTTGAAAAACACTGGTCTGCACTGTACATCCATCAATGCTGATTCAGTCAATAATGACGTTGAAGCAGAGTGCCTGGAACTATAAGCAGCATGTCTTGAACTAACTAGCATTGTTACAATTGATGAAGCATCACATTTGCCAGGGCCAAGTTTCAGTACTGGCAATATCCTTGATGATACCACACCCCACGGATCGTCACTTGTTCAATTCTCAACCCTAAGTTAGTGTGCTTGGTAGAAGCGCCATTCAGCATGAAGCATGTCAACCAGGCCTATGTAACAATTTTTCTGAATTTATGGCCTATTCAGACAAACAACACATTTTAACGTCCTTCCAAATCCTAGTGGCTACAAAGTTAATACAATTCAAGTAGATGACCTTGAGGAATAAGTGTGTACCGTGTTTACTCGATTGTTAGCCGCCCTTGATAATAAGCCGCACGAAATGGTGTCAAAATTTAGTGTAAGCCGCCCTTGATTGTAAGCCCCACTTGAACATAGATCACCTAAGCATCTAAGATACTTTCGTGTACTAGCACGTTTCGCGTTAGTTGGCAACCCTGGTAATGATGCTTGACTATGACTACTATAACTGCCTTCCGTTCGTCATAATCCCTCCTGTGACGAAGTGATGCCGAAGAGAATAGCATGGGAAACAGAGCTTGGTCGACAAAACGTAGATAGGGAAGGACTGAGCGTCATCTGCACCGTTCAATAAAGTAAAAAAATAGGAAATGAAAGCCGTCCTTGATTGTAAGCCGCCATCGACCAATAGCCGTACGAAATGATGAATAAAAACTTTATAAGCCGCGGCTTACAATCGAATATATAGTGTATTTCAAGACAATCCATTGAGATTGTCTGAGGTGCATTTATTGTGTGCGTATTTAGATAAAATTGTTTAACATTATTTGATTACTATTTCCTACATGATTGCAGTTTTATCACTGATGCAGTAAAGTCAAGCTGCTGAAAAAATATTTGTTTTGTTGTTTACTCAGGCAGTGCCCCGAATCTACACCAATGCCCCACAGTTAAGTCAAGCACAATATATTTGATGCTTAGAAGAAAGTTAGATTTAATTTTGGTGTTAATTACCAAGAATCAGGTCTGCTGGATCCAAGGACGGCCCTTCCACTAGGCCAGGGGTGCACAACCCTTTCGCTATTGCCAGCCGTATTCCGTATATTTTTAAGAATTACGGCCGCCAGTGAGTTCCAGATACTTTTTTAATTGCTTCTATTCTGCTTGCACACGCTGAGCCCATAGCCTGCTTCCATATGTCTGTTTGCCGTCTTTCTGCTGGATATACGCACAGAGTAGAAAAATAGATTTTATTAATGCACGGCCACCATAACGTATATAATAAATTACATGTGCACGGCCGTATACATTTTTATCAAAGACCGCAGGATGTGCACCCCTGCTCCCGGTCAACTTGGCGGCCGTCTAGAGCGCAACCTTCTGGAGACGCAGAATCCGCTTCTTTCTTGGTTCCATGTCTCCAATGTTTGAAAAAATTCTTACATTATTTTGTTCGCATGAGATTTACGACATGAATGACTTTCTGCCTAGTTGTTAAATGACCTTTTATTGAAGTTTGCCTATGGCACAGAACTCATTCGGGCCACCCCTGGGTGGGTCTTACAGCAAATCACAAGCCCGCGTTAACCTAATCGTAGTCATGATGAGGATCAATTTTAGACAGGATATGTTAGATGAAAACGTAAAGTTATCTTTTAAAGTCATTCACCCAATTAAAGCTCATTGCCAAAATGATTAAAGCTTATTGCATCACCGGACAAATATTTTGTGTGTTTGTGGAATAACCTGCATTACTTTTTTGGGACTTAATTATTACATACTCAAACAGTGGACAATGGTTCCCCCTCAGCTCAGTTTACCCCCCAGACCACAGGCTGAAATATCTAGTTATACCACTGGTCCTTAGACGACATCTGGGCAGCATTCCCATGGGTGTAACCAGCAGGACTTGGCTCACCAATCTTTCCTGGGGCACTTTGGACGCATGGCTCAACCAACCTAGCTGGGATGTCTCTGTTCGGAGAAGTGGCTGGACATTCAGGGTTTTACCAATTTAATAGATGCGCATTTTGTCGCGAAATGTCACACCGTGAACTCTTCGCAAAAACCACTGTTCAACATTAGGCGTCAGATACTCTCAGTAGTGCAGTGTGAGCAACTATTTGGGATAGAAGGATTTTAAAGTTTTTTATTTGTCTAAGCTTGTCTTCTGATTTAAAGTTGAGTTTGTTTGCTTTCTCTGCTCTGAGTTTTACTTTCTTTGCTCTTGCTTAGCCTTTTCAGCGTTTTCACCGGGGAGCGTTGCTTGCAGGCTGCAGGACTGACGACGCGTAGTGCTACCTGAAATCAATTTTCTATTAAAAATTTGCTGATTAATTCAAACTTTTCAACTGCGTGAAGGCTAGTTACTTGAATACAAATATGTGCAAGATTGAATNATTTCAAGAAGATGAAAGTAGAGCCCATTAGGCCAGACCCGCAGCGACGGAGGACATTTAGAGGCAGCGCCCCCCAATTTTTGCGCNCACCCCCAAATTTTGTTGTGCCCACAAATTTTTGTTTAAACATATAATAAAAAAAATTTTCTCCCCTAAAATATATTTTGTCCCCCAAACCTTAAAACCTGTCTAGGGGCTGCATTCGGATGATTCCTCGAAAGCTTAAAGCAAACTTATAGATTTTAATTATATGAATATATAAGCCAAGTTGCTATTGGCAGTTAAACAACAGCGACATTTTTTTCTTGACTACAATACCAAGTCAAAAACTGTTAAAATTAATGAATTTATTACCGTTTGAAATCCTGCTATGTACCTATATAAATCTATCTCATCAAACACTCTTTCGTCTGGGAATAAGCTGTTTTTGTGTTACGAGCAAAATATTGAATACCTTATAAATACAACTGCATTCTAAGGTTAGCTTGAGCTTTAACCAGAAGAAAAGACTTTTGTTGGACGAATTGTTCTGCAATGTTAGTCCAAGTAACTCCCATACCTTCACACGTCTCTCCGTTGTCCTGGTATCCTGGTGGGCAGACACATTTATAGGTGCCTGGAATATTGGCGCACTCTGTCCCATCTCTACAATAGTAAGTTCCTATCTCGCATTCGTCGACATCTAAACAAGCGCATTTGCAGTTATCGAAACACACCAAATCATTGCAACACGTAGGCAGTCAGCACTTTTCTATGAATGTGCCTTGCTGCTATTTCAAAGGTATGCGATAGATATCTCTCACACTTTTGAACTTTTTACTTTCAACATACTGTAGAAACTGACTAAGGATTTGAAATATTTGCCTAAGATCGTAAAGAAATCTTCTCACCAACACAACCGTCTTTCCCTTTTCCATCGCCTTCGTATCCAGGTGGACAAGTACATGTGTAGCTTCCTGGCCGGTTTTCGCGAACGGCAACTGGGCTGCACGCGATAAAAGTCTTGAAAACTTTTTTCAACCCTGCTTCTTTCGCCAAATAAGTGAACAATCCTCCAAGTTCAGATGTCGGAAGGTTTACTAATTCTAAAACCAGCAATATATTTTTGTAGGTACAAGTTCCCTTTTCTAAATTTCAAAGGAAATATGCAAATTATTGATGAGCCGCAATTTTCCTTAAATTTTTTTTATTTGGTTCCAACTCGTCTCACGAACTGTCATTGAAATACACAGCATAACAAAAGCCACCAAAAAAATCTTTTTTTTTTCAGAGACAAGGAAGATATTGCGTGAGGAAGGTCAGCTTCGTGTGACACAAAGGCATTTTGCAGTGTACAGCAGAAGTTAAACACCTTCATAACAAATATATAAAGGGATTGTAGCAAAGGTGTGCTGATTATACAAACTTTAAATTCTATACCTCCCAATAAAACTATTTCAGGTGTCTTGAAGTAAATGATCTTACACGTTGTTGTCTTTCCAAATAAAAAAAACTATTTAATATCCAACTGCATTGCTTGAAATAAAAATGTATTAAAATGAATTGCAGGAAAAATTAAGCCTTGAATTCATAGTTCAGTTGGGCTTGCCTTAGAAAATTACTCCCACAGTACGCAAAGCACATCGAGTAAGCGTCCAACACCAGATGCGGCATACAACGGTCCAAATAAGTAATTGACACAAGTGTATCGCTTGGACATTCTTCTGCTTGCGAGCGGTCTAATACTCTTTCTACAATGAATGGTAAGTTGCCAAGATGACAGCTCAAGGCGCGGCAAGCTACAGAAACACCATTAGCTACTTTTGTATGTTACAGATCAAAGGTATCTCGGTTACCAGGAACCATTAAACATGTTCAGGGACGCACCAGCTGTCTGACAAAAAGCCACTGGCTTACGTTTTGCACATAAGCATTGAGAGAAATATTATAAGGATATAACCAGAGAAGAGTAAACGGTGAAAGTTCTTGTTGCTTGATGCAGGAATGGAGTCAAACCGAGTTTGATCAGTCCGGTTTTCTTTGTAAATTTCATGAAAGCGATTTTGATAAATTTAGTGTAGAGGTTTGGGATTGCCTGTATCCGTTAGAAGCAAATAGGTTTGTCTCACCAAAAGGGCCAACTCTTCTGGAAATTACTTTTAAATTCATGACTGGCACTTAAAATTCCCAGAAAGAAATCTTAGCAAGGTTTTGCCAATCCATTTTGCAATCCCAATCGATTACATTTGAACTCTGATCAAGACTGCAGCTACACCCAACAAAATCAACTGGCATATCAGTAAACAAAAAACTTAATTTATCAAATGATCTCAGTATCCAATGGCACCCAGTATATATAAACCCCTTAAACATTACAATTGGTTCGCCCACTGCAATTATGTTTATGGAACAGAAATATCAAAACTACGTGAGAATGCTACCAGCTTAAATCACTTTTACGCAACCTACGACTTAAAAACAATCCTTACGAAAACTATCCTATCCCCTTACATTACCTACCTAGCCCATATTCACCCCCCAAAAAAATATAAAAATTAACAACATAATAAGCACGTACATCGCTGGATCCAACAAGCCAACCCTCCCTGTTTCAACACTTCCGCAAACCCGTTAAAACGGAGGATATGCCGCAGCAGACATTCCTCTAATAGCACAATCGAATTATATAAAAATACTACTTCCTACGCGCGAACGAAGTTACTAAATGAAAAACTACATTACTAACTTAACCAAATTGAATGCAACATTGGACTCCAAATTAGAAACATTTTCCAATTCCCACAACTCAACAATACCCCACACACTGCCAAACCATCACCCTATCATAAACACATGATTAAAATAATAGAACAGTACAAAATCACGAATGACGAAACAGTACGTGGAAAAACAAAAGAAATATTTGTTAGAATAAAAACTCCCGAAACCCCTACGTTCACACAACTTGAAATCTCATTACGAACCACCAAATGATTCATGGATACACCACCCCATCTTCCCAAACTACTTAAAAACCTTCAATTTTAAAATTGTAAAAAATGTACTACCCGTCGAAGCAAAATTTAAGTAAAATATTCCTTCCCTCAACCCACAATGCCATCTTTGATATGAAAAATATGAAAATGAAATTCACCTTTTTCACAACTGCAAGCTCATACAGCCCCTGCTAAGATACGCCACAAATATTTGCTCAAAGGCAACCCAAAACCTCACTTACCCCTCTCACGTATTCAGTTCCATACCCTCTCCCCTACCCACTAGGACGACCCCATAACTCCTTACATAAACTCCCTTATATCCTTCACAATTTGGAAAACTTGAAATAAAAACATATTAAACCCCATCCAGAACATCCCACAATCACTTCCTTCAAAAAATCTATAAAGACAAGATTACTCAGCTACAAAAACCAGAAAAAAAAACTTTAAAAACGCCATGGAAAAGATGCACCAAGCCACTACCAAAATTTCATAAATAAAATAAAAAACGAACCACCTGATTGTCTTGCCAAACTACTTTTTTATGTATTTGTTATCTGTCTCCACATTGCCTGTTTGCATCTATTTAAATATCATTTGTATGACATTTTTGTACAACTTATTTTTCTCCTTAACAACTTGCTTTACACCATTACCGATCTTATTTATTTATTGGTTTTCTCGTTACTTTCTTTGTGTCAGTCTCTTATCCCAACCAAACTTTATCTTGCATGCCAACCCATCTTTTTTTACACAATAACCTTATATGTTTCCTAATCCAGACTGTACCATACCATCTAGTTTTTTCAATAACTAGTTTTTTTGTTTTACTTTAAAGGCAACCGAACAAAACCCGCCATACAGTCATTTCCCAACCACGATTTGTCCTAAAAAAATAAAACACCCACGTTTTTCCTGCTTTTTCGCATGACACAGATACCCAAAAAAACAATTTCTGGCCTGGCCATTAACTTCGGATCTATGCCTCGCCCATAAAAGCGGGAGCGCTGGAGAGGGATGGTGGACAAAACAAAATAAAAATAAAAAGATGGTGCGAGTCTTCTAGATTGGATTTTTAAAAAAGTTTGAAAGTTTTGGATTTTGGGTTTTTTGTTGGTGACATCATAAGTGGGATAGGTTTAGACCTTTATGGTCAAGGTCATCGGGCCCTGGGCCCCTATCGTGAGAGCAAATTTTTTGACTCAAGGTTTTATTGGAAACTAAGCCATAATCAGAGTCTTCTAAACCTTTCATTGGCTTCCTAGCGTTTGTTGCTCAAAAGTTTTGGCCAAAAAGCTATAAATTTGGTAAAAAATCAATTTTTAGTTTTTACTAAAATTTTTATCAATTTTCACCTTTTTTTACCAAAACTGTAGGGAACCATGCTGCAAAGAACATTAAATTGTCACATTACATTGTTCGTACTGCACAGAGTTACCGAACACCTTATTACTGACTTTTCATGCTGTTCTTACCTATATGAAGAGTTTACGTGTTTTCATTTTTCAACATTCGTTCGTCAAACTCTTTGTGGNATTCAGGAATTCGATAAATTTGTTAAATATGTCTCATTTGTATTAAATATGTCTCGCTTTAGTTTATCAGGTTTGTAAGTGATATNCATGATATTGCAAAAAAACTTCTAATTACCGATGTCCTTCTACTCGCTTGCCAGTATATAAAACAGGGCCGCTTGGGAGTAGCGACCCATGTTAGGTTATTGCGATTGGCAAAGCACCTAGGCGTGAGTTAAAATGCAAGCACTCCTCGATTCAGTGCTTACGCACATTTGCACAACACAAGTAAATGAAGATTTCTCCTTTCACTATTTGCAAGGCTGCTTACAAACAACCTATTTAAATCAAATTTTGTTCTGGCCGGTAGAGAACAACTGTTAAAATAGCAATGGATTCATAAAGTGCACACGCGTACTTCTTAACATTTTCAAGTGAAAACCAAACTCATCAAAGAAATTCTTTTATTTACTTTTTTGCAAAGTAAGCCAAATCTGAAACACGTTTAACAAAATAAAACCCACGCTTTGTCGTATTCAACTTATTTATTTTCTTGCAGCAAGTGTTGCAATCATTATTATTGCAACTGTTGGTGCCACTTACCATATAAGGATTTATGTTGAACTAATTCACTCAATTCTTCGAGAGCTGCAACCAAAGTGCAATGCATTTCTGTAAACACACAAAACAAATAGCCAACCGATGACTTTCACAGTGAAACGCGACAAGAAAGCAGGCAATAATTGTTTCTTTTGTATTGGCAAATTCACAGAAAAAAGAAAACATCAGTACCTTGGTCGTGCGAGCACTGGTCTAGAGCACTTTTCAAAGCGTCGATGTCCACAAACTTAGCGACATTTCCCATACCTGGAATATAATAAGTACTATCAACTACTTAAAAATAGCACTCTTGTTGAACTAATTCCGGTACGGACAGGAAATAAAGAAAAATGCCGCGAAAAGTGGTTTGCCATTGTGGTTTGATTCAAAATAAATCAACAATGCTGGTGCAACAACAACAGCATAAGCAGTATCAAAGATACAGTTAGTGCATTATTTAAAGGCCGTTTAAGAGGACTTGGAAAATCAGAAACTTTTTACCTAGTCGTAGCAATGATCACGGTTGTTTTCTAAGAGAACCACAGAAAAATGCAAATAAATGAGTGGTTCCGATGAAGAAAAAAAGTTTTGTATGGGTCTAGTAAAATTCAAATTTTGCAAAAATCGGTTCATTTTAACATTGACCTACTTCAGAAGAATTATCAATATCGCCGTTACGATGAAAGCATTTTTTGCACAGTGAGCTGCTTGCCCTGAAACTAACTTAGCCGCTTCAGTGGCCGCATATAGAAGCTTTGTAAAGTTTGCTACGTTGTTTGTCGTGTTGAAGAATTGCGCATAAAACAAATCAAAAGTCGACTTTACTTTTGAGTTACCTGTTTGTTACTCGTATCTAGTACATTACGATCCTAAAAAATTCCTAAGAAAACTGTACCAAGATATAAAATTCTTGGAAATATAGGCTACTGTAAAGTCCGAAGTGCGCAAAATAATAACACCAAAATGAGTTTTGTAAATAGTATCTATCGTTTCTCGGTTGCATCTCTCTTAACACCTGGTATAAGCAGAGACTTTGCAGTGGTTTTTGAATTGAAGCCTATTTTTAAAAAATAATCGTGAAAAGGAGCTTTATTTTGTGAATCTAAAAGACGCCAGATATGTTTTTTCTTTCTTGATTTTGGTACATCGAGAATAACTTGATCAAGTAATCACAAGCATTACAGTTAACCGTGTTGCCAACCAACAGTTTCGTTGTAAGCAAATCGCTTCGTGTTTGTTTCCAATCTTGCAGCGACACATGCTTTTATCAAAATTTTCAAGCTCAATGAAATGGCTGTTTGTCCAGACAAGCCTTAGCCTCTCCTTGTGAGTTATTATTACTTTGTCAACGTCCGTTTCTGGTCTATATTTGAGTCTAGCGTTTCCAAGATTTTGAATTAGAGCTGCCCTTAGACAAAAAGCAGGCATTTGTTTGATTAAAGTAGATCTAAACCAAAATTTGTGGTTGTGTCAGTGATATAAAACAACCAGCAAGCAATAGGAAATGCTGCAACGTGAAAGTATTATTCGTGCATCTCTTATAGTTTTTCAAAGTTTGACCATGACAATATTAACCGGAGAAACAGCCGGTTGCTATCATCTATATATATATATATATATTTAAAACACAACACTTTTGCTGCGTTGCGACAGGACTGAATGTAGCTTTATTTTAAGGAATTCAGATGCGCACAATTGCTATACGTACTCTCAAATATAACAAGTTACCCACTCGATGCTTTGATCTCAGTCAAAAATTTCATGGAAGGTTTGGCAGGATATATCAGTGCTTCGAAGCCTGTAAAAATCACCACAATCAGCGGCTCATTTAATAATACTGTACTTCCTCTCAGTGCTTTGACACTAAAATTATAGTAAATTCTATGGAACGTTTGTGGAAAAAGCTTCTTCGTATCCTATGTTTAGTCACAAAATTAATTTGTCTCAAAGCTAACTTTTCAAACCTGTGTAGGCAACACACGTGTTGAAATCAATAAATATATCACGTTTGTTTTCCATATAAGAAAGCATTTTTAAAATGATACAACATATGATTAGCGACCTGCGTGTGTTTTAAGCGTGTATAACTATAGTTGACATTTTGGGTTACAAGATCACTAAATCAAGTCAAGCAAGTGCAAAAGCAATTGGTAGCACTTCAAAAGTTGACAGATATAAACATTCAAGTATCTCAGAAGTCAATAACACCTCTAAAATGTGCTCTATCCCTTTGTATAACTTGGTATTAACAGTTCAGCTTAATTTAAGTGTTGCACTGATTTATTTGGCTAAACGGAAGGCTGTCTGACAAGATGGAACTTTGGAACAAGGCCTGGCATTACGCTTATGGTTCAAATTTTAATATCTTGTGCTTACATCAGAAAATACAAACTCACCACTGAACTTACACGAATGAAGATGTTTGGAATAAGCTAAATGCTATCACAGCTCAGCGAGACATGCAGCTAATTTGCGATGTTAAAAACAAAAGATAGAAGTTTTGTTGGACAATTTTCACAGCAAAGTAATCCAATCAAATCCTGTGATTTGACGAAGCCTCACTAGAAAACAGACAAGGCTCTGATCTAGCTTCTCCCCCCAAATATCATTCAAAAACTAAGCAGGCCCTTACATCGGTCAAGTTTTCTATTCAAGACTTCATAAACTTTTGCCACAAACACGATGAGCGACGACTGGGTTTATCTGATGCCTCTTCGGTGGCCATAATTTTTATATTCTGTTGGTTAAACAGCACTACAATTTAAGTTACTTTACAAAAACCAGCAAAACTTAACGCATGAATTGAGTTTTAAGCTTGCTTACCTTTCAATAGCTCAATCACACTTTGGAAGTCTTTCCCGTCAGGCAAGCTTTCCAAGAAAGTTCCAACTATTTCAAGAGTTTTTTGGTATTTCTCGATATCATCCGAAAATTCGCCAGAATGAAAGCAATCCAGCAAAACATCATTGGAAATGAAACTCAAAATGTTGTTCATTGATGTCAGGAACTAAACAAAGAAAATAAGTAGCCGAACAATAGTACTTCATACTATGTTATAAATCACGTCATATATATCAGAAACACTGACAACTATAATCAAAGTAAATCCGCAAAACTTGTGCTCATGCTTAAACCTGCAGTCATTTGAAAACTATACAGTTGACAGTTTGGTGCAGCGGCGGATCCAGTCTTGACGTTTGGAAAAGCAAACAAGATTAGATTTTTACAAAATGTTCCATATCTACAAAGTTATAAACCAGGAAAAAAAGGCGCATTTGCAGAAAAACGGTGATACTTCGTCTCAGTGAGATAGTTTTTTTGGTGACAATTTTTTCATATTGCCTCTTGGACCTGCCTCTACTAGGCACAAACTTTGCATACTTCTTATAACGAACTAATAAAAGCAGATCCTTCCCTAGCCTGCTGCCATTTGCATTTTCAAATGAGCAAACAAACAAAACTACTTCTTTGTTTTATAAATATAGTTGCTCTAGACCAGGGGCAGAGCCTGACGTTTTCTTCGCAAAAATGACTGAGGACAAATTAAGTAAATTGGGGGTAAGTATGTTATTAAATACTTTTGATGAAATAACGTTGGCATACACTGGTGCAACAACATTTTGGCCACAAAGTGATGCTTGTAGCGTATATTTTGATGTGTCTCGAACGTTTGTCATATCGTAAACTGCAGAGCGTTGCTGGATTATTGTAGGAACAAAACATTAGATGCAGGTGGAAAATACAAAGCATACAAATGCGTTTGTGCCTGTAGGTGCGTTCAATAAAATGCATTTTGGTGGTGCGTAAAGTTACAACAGGTTTCAAAAGTCACTACAAGGAATAGTTTGAGAAAATACAATGGTGATGTTGAGCTGTGTTTTCGTAGCATCAAACTTCTGTTGACGAAGGGCATCGACAAACTTTACTTTTTTGAGTTTTATGTTTCTGATTTGTCCCGGTACCAAACCGGTGTCATTCCGCAGTTCCGGGTACACTTCAGCAGAAAAAAACGTGCTTAAGGTACAATGGCATCATATTCTTAAAATTTACCATCATCATGAGAGTTGGACTAAAAAACATGGAACCCACAAAGTTTTATGCTTCTATAAAAGCAACTAAACTATTATCTGTTTTAATGTTTTCGAAACTATAGTATCAATTTTTGTATTTTGACATACCACGGATGTTTTAATGTAGATATAACTGTGGTTTGAGAAAAAAAGTGGTCTTTGTTCTAATCTAAAACCTTTGAAAATACAATGCAAAAACACCGCTGTTTCAATACTGAGTCAGCCTTTAAAAGTACGAAAGCTCAGCAAGCACATAGCCACCAGCAAGCACATAGCCACTTTCGCTGTTCAACAAATACATAACAGAAACTGTGCCGCTTTGTCACTATGAGAAAACGCCATTCATTCATTTTATTGATTGTCATACCCGCCTTTACTCTGGGGAGAGTGGCCCGGGCACAAACACTAGGACATGAGCTCTCAACCTTTCTCTGACCATGTGCCCTTCAGCACTTTGACAGATAAGCATGTATCCCTAAAATTTCTTACGTTAAACAGGCTGAGAAAAATAACAAAAATCCATCGAATTTTTAATAGAAAGTATAGATTTTCAGAACCACAAAGGTAAACTCCGCTTTTATGTATCAAAGTGAATATATTTAACTATAGGCATATAATGATATTTGAAAATGATGTTTACTGATATAAGTATGAATATTTGGAAATAAATAATATACAAATACATTTTACCCATCTATTGCTGACCATAAACGTACCCCTTCAGATGAACAAATGTAACCCTCGGGGTGCATGTACCCCATGTTAAGAATCCCTAAACTTGGAGGACTCAAAATACCTCACTGTTTTCAGAAATCTCAGAAAGTTCAGCTGATGCTACACCAAGACGGTACCAAGGCTGGTCGGAGATAAAAGCGCGCCACCTGGTCTTGGAGAGCCGCTTTCCCTTGGGTATAGTCAGTACGACGTGGCTTGTCAACCTTTCCTGGGGCATTCTGGCCATCTGGCCGAACCAACGTAGCTGGAATCTCTCTATTTGGAGAAGTGGCTCGACATTCGGGGTTTACAAATTTCATACCTGCGCGCTTTGTCGCGAATTTTAACCCCGTGAACTCTTCGCAAAAATCCTATCTCTACTGCTTGTACCTGAGATCATAGGAGTACAAATCGGGGGAGGCTGCTTCACCCCGGCTTGAAAAATTTCAGTGCAGTCTCTGTTTTCAGGGCAAGCGCAATTTGCTAAAAAATTCTGAATGGTAATAAATATATTTAATACAGTGATAAATTTCAGCGCAACTCTGTTTTTCAGGGCAAGCGCAAGTTGCTCAAAACTCCTGAACGGTGAAAAAATTTTCAATACAGTGTGTTCAGTGCATACTTACAAGGAGGTTTCAGGCCCCATTCAGTAAAAAACTAGTTTCAGGGCAAATTGCTTATTTTTAGGGCAAATTGTTATTTTCAGGTCAAATTTTTCCGCCCTCCCGTAAAATGCCTTCCCATACGCCTATGTCTGAGATATCATTCGTTCAGTCATTACCCAAGAATTAAAATTCATAAACTCAAGTGAGGATCGGAACAAAGACCGATATAAAAACTGGCAATTCTTCAGAGTTTGAGAGCTCCCGTCTTGTCGCTACAGAGCTATCAAATTACTGTATATCCAATTCATATAGAATATGAGAAGTTGAGACAGCACGCACTGTTGTAGTCCAACACCTATGGTGAATGTTTTCGATTTACCTCATCCGACAAGAGCACAAACTTCTGAGCAGGAATGCAATGACGTGTTTGTCAGTAACAGGCGCCCGTCGCCACCGTACTCCATCCCCGAGGCCTTTCACGAGAATACCGGTCGTATGCTTTCTCGAGGTTAACAAAAAATGTGTAAATGTCTTTGGAACACTCCCAACATTTCTCAAAAATTTGCTTGAGAGTGAAAATTTATTCTGTGGTGCAGCGGCGTAACGAGGTTGATGGCGCCCGGGGTAAGAGGCAAGTTTGGCGCCCCATGTTCGAATCTGAGGTCTTTCGCAAGCAAATGTACTTTAATGAAAAAAGTACTTATGATATTGTTGGGACTTTCCGGCGCTCCCCGCAGTCATTCGGCGCCTCTCGCAGTGATTCGACGCCCGGGGAATGGTGCTCTCCTTACCCCTCCTCGTTACGCCGCTGCTGTAGTGGTACGGCTAGGATGAAAATCTTCCGGATTTAATGCAATTATTTCGCGGCATCTTTTTTCAAGGCACGTGGCATACACTTAGGCTGTAGTTAGTGCATTCTCTCCTTCTCCTCTAGTGTGTACGGGGAATATCACCCCGCAATTTGCCAATCTTTCGACACCATCGCAGAACACCAGACCACTTCACACATGAGTCAGCCAAAGAACTCCTCTGTTCCAGTCATTGAGCATTTTGGGTCATATTTCATAGCAAACCTGCAGCCTTCCCCGCCTTCAGTGTTTTGACACCCAGGAAGACTTCGGCTGCAGTAATGGTATCTTCCGCCTCCAAATGTACCTTCTATGTGTCCGACGGTGTGAGAATGATTGTGTTTATAGATCTTTGAAGTAGTCTCCATTATGCAACGTTGTTCTCATTGCTGAGTAAGACACCATTTTGGTTTTTGATGAATATAGCAAAAGCATTCTGCCGCAAAGACGCCAGGTGGTTTTCCAGAACACTTTGTTGGCTTGCCCGTAACTGGAATATGTTTATGCCAGAAATTCTCTCAAGATTGAATTTTGGACTTTTTTCCCAATGAGGGCTGCGGATTTGCACGCCTCGGCATACCGCTAATGCAAGGAAGATTCGGCTTTGTTGTGAAGTCATGCCTTGTAGTCTACTTTCTTTGCCCGAATAGTAACTTTCACCTACTGGTTCCACAACGGGATTACTTTTTTGCCAGTATTCACCTCGTTTCGGTTCAGTCCGCATATCCGAGCAACAGAAAAAGCTGCAGCTGCTTTGAATAGCTGCCGCTCCGCGTCCGCTGTGCATTCCGGGAGTTCTCGGAACAAGGACAATATGCTGTCTGCAAATTACTTTCTTATATCTTTGTTCGCCAGGGCCTGCTACTTTATTCGGTAGGACCTCCAGGTCCTGCAGGTTTGCGTAGGCCCATGGTGGTTTTTCCATACTAATTTCACAACGTTAGGTGGTGATCAGTCAACAGTTCTGCACACTTCTGACCCGAACGTCCAACACTGATCGGAACAAGTCAGCTGCAACTATACTGAAATTGGTGAACTACCTTTGTCCCAACAAATATCTGCACCAGGTGGACTTGTGCAAATCCCTGTGTTGGAAGAAAATTTTCATGATGCGTAGTGCATTGTTACAGCACAGTTGCAACAGAAACCTTCCATTTTCATTAGCGTCAACATTACCATGTCGGCAATCACACCTTTCCATACACCAGCATCGTTCCAAACGTTGGCGTTGAAGTCTCTCAAAAGGCTCGTGCAATAGATCGGTTAGCTTTAACACTTAGCAGGGTAGAGATCGCATTTCTTCCACCAACTTCTCGTACAGTGCACTTGAACTTGAGGCGTATAACTGTATCAATCACAGCGAGCGGTCTAACAGCTTCAACTACGCATGCACACCTTTCTCCTAGAAGTATCCCTTCATCAAAAAAACTTGCCAGCTGAGGACTTACAAGAATCTTTATTCCAGCCGAGGCTAAACTTGCTCGTTCAACGCCTGAGTAGAAGAGTTTCCAACAATTGTCCAGCTCTGCAGTGTTGAAGCCACGACGCTTTGTCGTAGAGATGCTAATAACATCCAGGGAATATTGTTTGGCATCCGCGACCAATTCGTGCTCTTTCGCTTGAGTGAAGTGATATTCCAATTTCCAATCAGTAGCTTATGGCAAGATTGCCACTTTAGGGTGGCTTTCATGTCTTCTAAAGTAGAAGCACTCTGCTCTGTCCCTATTCGCCTTCCCAGATGAGTAGCCAGCGCAGCTCCAACTGTGGATGGCTGTTGGGGGAGACTGTCGCGAATTTCTCGAACTAGTCCCTCTGCCTAAACCCGAACGCGGTCCATGTCATGCACGTGACGACCGATGTGCGATAGGTTTTGATTGTTTATGTGCATTTTGATAGTAATTGCCCAAATTATTCCGTTGGACAAACCGGTTGCGCCATTTCCGTATCCACTTTTGCAATATCAGGGGTAACGTAGGAAGGCGTTTCTGTTGGCGCATTTGTGTACGAGAGGCCTTGCATCGAGTCTACTCCAAGTGCAGTTGATTTTGAGTAAACAGTAAAATGCCGTTAATTTTGTGTAGCAAAAAAACAGTTATCAATGATGATTTCCTTTGGTATAGGACGAATTTGTTTGTAAAAGGCCAACTTACTCACCGTTATTCCGTAGCTACTCCTCAATTTTTTAGATATGCATGGAAGAAATTCTTCCACTATATGTTCAGCAAAATCCTCATTTGATCGAACGCCTAAAAATAAATGTAAGGTATTATTTCTGTGAAATTTTAGCAAATTCTGTACTTTTAATTTTTAGGTAAATTTAAGTGCAATACTGTTCCTTTACACCTAATTTCCTCAGATCAAAGCGCCGGCAACTCAAAGACTGCGCTGTACAGTGAAAAAAGATTTACTTTTGCAATAATTTCACAAATACTCTATTGTTTAAAGCGCCAGGAAATATTTTCTTCGCCGTTATGTGTGCAAAACTTACGTGAATATGCGCGCTTCTTTCTTTTACCCCCTGAAACAAAATATTGTTAGTTCAAACAGACACAAAATTTGTATGATGCATAAACGCTTTTTAGCAAATATCTGCATTCGTGTTCAGAAATGGGATGTACTTGATTTTAATACAAACATTTAAAGAAAAATTTATAAACATTTAAACATACGCTTCTGTCTGTTTGTGAGAAACAGAATAAATTGCGCCATCTTGTTCAAAACCAATTTTTGAACATTTATCATAAGGCCAAGTGTTTGTTCACCTTAAGAGCAAAAACAGTGCTTTATAAAAAGTCGAAACACACAGTGTAGTTGAACCTTACCATATGTTTCTGACAAGTGTTATCGGCAGGACATCAGTTTTAAATTCTGAAGCAGAGGTCAGCAATTTTAAACATTCTTTATAGTTTAAAAAATTCAAGTTTCTGTTTTTTTCTAACCTTTTTCATCTAATTTTGATTTATTTTGCATTTTCAAAATAGCTTGTTCATGAAAAGTGTGACCAACCTAGGTCTAAAAGCAATGCAGGCATTAATTCAAAAGCATGTCCAAGCCTTCATTTTTCAGCAAAATGCGTTGTTATGCCAAATTTTGCACGTCACCATGGAAGCGGTAAAGAATAACAATTCGTTTTGTTACTAACAGGGTTCGGCAACCTTTTCGGACTGCAAGTCCACTTCAGGGAGCCAAGAAGGCGCACTCGGTCGACCAGAAAAAACAAACTTTTCCAAAGACGGGTTGTTTCATTACATTGCATGAGTCAGAAACGAAGTTTATTGAAGAGATGCACAGTAGGCACACTAGCTGTGTGACGCAGTTGGCCAAAGAAACAGGTACTTTGGAGACGATTCGAGGATGCGTACGGGATAACGTTAAATTCGCAAATGCTATTGCTCGATTGCTCTTAACGCTTGGCTGAACACCTGTACACATATGATTTTACACTTCATTTGCAACTTACGCATACGTTAGCCGGGTGGGATACAAATGCACTGTAACTTACATTGAGAAGGGAAATTGCAAAACACTCTCTCAACCAGCACACTTAAAGCCCACAACATGGTATTGACTAATTCTACCGTGTTTCTTGCGAACCAGCAGCAATGAAGCAGACAACTCACATTAGAACGGTTGCGCGCAAACAGATTTTAATTACAGCAAGCCGTCCGTAAGATCAAACAATATCAACTTGGCGGCAGGATTTGCAACTGTGTACAACTAAATCCATCGAAACAAACCCTAGCACCATCCTTCTGTGACCAACACATGGACAGACTTACACATACTCTGCGTCGGTACGTGCCAGAATGTTTATAGTCCAGGTACCCGACAGTGGAGGGTGGCAGAACACCAACACCACTATGACTACGCACCACAAACCTACCTCGGAACCAAGGCGTACGCAAGGGGGCGGCCGGTTGGGGTTGAAACACCCCCTTGAGTTTGATATGCTACAAAAACTTTATTATATGCGCAAAGGAAATTAATTGTTTTCATATACATTTTTTTGTTAATTTGCCGAATTAATGAAAATACCACGGAATGAATTTGCATGCAAATTTCAAGGAACATTGTAAATGGGCCAAAAAGTAATAATCAGGTTTTGGTGGGTATCCGGGTCATCGTTTGCATCCAGGAACCATCTCACTACCTTTTGCAGACCTTTCGTCCACTACACATGTTTAAGATTGTGTTCCGCGATATCTCGCTTTATCCAAAACAATTGTCTTTTTTTATCTGCTAAGGCTGATCAGCGCAGGCGTTGACCGCATTTACTACACCACCAATTTCTGTAGCATGATAGAACTGTTGTACGAGCTCAAAAACAGCAGCTGATAACATAGAAGCATTCAGGCATTTGATAACGTCTCAGCAGGGAAAAAGGTAAACTAATAGAAGGTTGCTGAACTTCTATACATAACAAAAATCGAAAGTTTTCTAGCGTATTTTGTGCGCATTCTCAATTCTTGTGTAGTTTAGCAAGATTAGATCTTGCAAAGCGGGGTGTGCTCCAGCCAGTCCAGCAGCACACTTTCTATGCTCGACTGCTCGTATTCGACAAGACATTAGCACATAGTCATTTTACCGTCGTAAATTGCTCTGACGCAATGATGAGTGTGTTTTGCTCTCCTGTTTTAATGCGCAACCTGGTATTTTTGCAGTTATGAACCGCTGTGTCGTAGCGTTGAGTGCATTTTCCTCCGATATCCTAACTTGGAAGGCAGATAGTTTATATTCAGTGCAATGACACATAAAATAAGGGGAGTGCGTGAAGAAGAATATGCAATATTATGTCAACAAACTTCGCCGAAATGTTGGGTTGGAGACGTGAATATGACGTCAAATCGTGACATCCCAAACAGCGCACACCAAATACAAATGACCACCATATTCCACTGAATGAAATCCCCCCATGAAAATTTTCTGCGTACGCTGCTGATTGGAGCGCACGCCCGAGATTTCAGGTCATTTTACAAAATCAAGCAAGTAAATCCGAAAAACAAGCACAATATAAGCAATAAAACATAAAACACAAGCCCAAAACGCATTGTATTGGAAAATTGAACAAATAAAAAAACAAGTAAGTAAATTAGAAAGTAAAACAAGCAATCAAATCCGATAAAGCAGGCCCAAAATAAGCAAATTGACACAACAATAAGCCCAAACAAATAAATTGAAACAGTATGAGTTACATAAAATCCCCAAAACCAACAACCCGCCAAACAAAAAATCCGCAAAAAACAAGCCCGAATAACAGCAGCTTCAAAACTAAAAAAATGTAAGTTTAGAAAAAATAAGCCCAAATTCGCAGGTAAGATACAAGGTTGGTAACACTGCCGCCGGTCCACACAATTAGCAGACATCTTTTTGAGTCGTTCTGATAGATATGCACAAATATAATCATTGCGACTTAAAGTGACTTTATCTCGGGATTGTATCAACACAGAACTTAAGGAGCAACAGAAAAAACGCAAAAAGAAAAATAAAGTTCCAAGTAAAGCGTTGATCTTAGTCTGGCGCCGCATAGCAAATACTATTCAGCCAGATACAATGATAAATAACCAGCTGTGCGTTAGGCCGTACTGGAACACCAGCTAGACTGGAGGTTGCCTACCCTGAGTTACTTGCTTTTTTCTTATCCAGTTAAGGATGTGACTTGATTGTGCGATTTATTTACAAGTCGAATCTAATGATACGTATTATTATGCAAGCGTTGTTCGAATTTAAGCCAGAGTTGTTGGTGTACACAATAGACTTTTGCCTAACGAGAAACATTTGTTTCTAAAGGGCTCGATAAATAACTCTGTGCAAACATGTGAAGAACCTTCACCTTACAATAATATTTTGGTCTGTTTCATGCAAAGCATTATATACGTTGCTGATAATTTAACTGAGCATGTTTACTTTTGTCAAATAATAACCTCGACGTTCTAGCATCTACCGACAGCTAAAACCTACAATGTATTTTGTAAACGTCAGCTTCGCATTCGCCACTTTCAAATTATCACGCAAAGTTATTACAAGCTGACTATCTTTGTGAGTTGTTTGCCCATCGGCAGCAAAAATTATGTTAGTAGCAAACACTTAATCTAAAGCCTGCAATGGCTTTGATGAAAAATTGATGTGTGCAAATACAACCTTCAGCAACCATTAAGACAAAGGTTCTCATTTTTTCAATGAGGTCCCATAGGTGTAGGCATGGTGGAAATAGGGCTATAGCTCCCCCAAATTCCTAGTATATCTTGTCGTTTTGTGCTTCGAGAGGCGGTGTCCCAAACCAAACGCAGTTGCTCGTTTGCAGTCAAAATGTTTGGTCCCTCACTGTGACTTCGGTAACTTTTATAAAGTAAAACCAAAAACTCTTGAAAAGTTTTTCACTTTTTGACAACGGTTGAGTCATGTCAGAACTAACAGTGATCGAAATCCAGTGTACCACGTCATGACTATGGTAAGTGAAACAGTTTTACTTGGCTGCACGACACAGAAATGAAATAGTTGTATGCAAACCTTTCACGAATGTGTGAAAGTTTTGGTGAAATTTTCGAAATACAAGCAAGACAATTTTGTCTGTCAAAGTCATAAATCAACAGTTGGTCTATACAATCGTATTTTTCAAATAATTCTATTGCATTTGCTGTACATCATCAACTGCATCTCCTAGGAAAGTAAATTTATGTTTGGTTTTATAAAGAAAACTTTTGTTGATACTTAGTTTTGCAGGTTTTGAACGCGTGTTAAAAAAACAAAAACAGCATTTTCTATATATAAATGTAAAAGCAGTGTGAAACTTGTATTACTTACACCAACCAAAACCACTATGAATTTGTGCCTTTTTTCTTGGAAAAACGTCCAGAATCTGCAAAGATAAATAAACTGTGTAATTACAAGAATAATTTCTCATAAGTCGAAATTTAAGGTGACTCAAAATCATCCTAATAGCAATGAAATATTTTTTCTTTAATTCAAATCTTCTGTTCATATTTTTTTCTCAAACGTGATGCGCTTTAACGCCGTAGCTCTGAGGATGTATGATACAAATTCGAGATACATTTTTTAATGTTTCAAGGTTGGAAAGACTTGTTTCATGTTGAGTGAAGCTTAAAACCGTTGAACACTTGACGCAATTTCCGTTTGGTTAGCAAAAATACAATGCACGTTTGTCTGGACGTTATTAAACAACATTGCAACAAACTTAAAATTTTAAAAAATTTTTGGAGCAAGCTATCATGACAAATCTTTGGACGTTACTTTCTTTGGATGAGTCAGATTTGTCAATAAAACCTTGTAGATGTTCTAAACTTTGATAACAAGAATTTGATAACATTCGTTATGACCACAATCAAACGTATTTCGCGTTTCGCCCTCGTCTTCGCTAAGACTTCTCACCATTTCTTTAAGTTGTTTAGAATTGATGGAAGACTCTTGTACGATGGACATAAACGCATCTCGCACAGCTTTGTAGACATTGAAATGAACGTACGTATTGAAATCTGGTTTTTCCGGAAATCGAACGCAATTATAAGCAGCGTCTCTGAAAAAATGTATCACTTTCAACCATTATACATAGACCAAACTAAAGGTTTTGTTGCTTCTTTGTGCATAGATGTTCTTGTAAAACGTCTAGGCAATAATACAGATGCTGATAGAAACGTCGCCATCTGCTGCGCAGTGCCAGTTTTGAGCCAAAATCGAAGGACGTGCTCGTTGTATCACGCCCTCCACAAAAATCCAGGTCTTCATTTGGCTGCTTATTGCACGCACTTGGATTGTTGTGGACTTTTTGAGAAATTCTCCCTTTCGCTTTTCTACACGTTTCAAACTGTTTCAACTATTCAAAACTTTGGAGCTTGGGGAAATAAAAATCCGGGCGCAACTTTACCTCGGATCGTCGCTATTCTCGGTGTTCTGCGAAGATTTCTGAACTCAAAGAATGTCACGGTGATCGTGGCAATGAACACGCTCTTTATTAACCGGTTCCGTTAGTGTAATGTGATTCTGCACCGCAGCATGGTATAGTTACGGTTGGCTTATACGTTCCAGCATACTTAACAAGACAAAATGATGTCCTGATTGCCCGGTGTAGTAGTCACTCAACTTTTGCTTTCATCAATCCGAAAATGCGTACTTTTGTGTGACTGTGAATGACGTTTGCGAACGTTTAGGGTGCGAGCTATGGTGCGACTGATCAATTCCACATTAAGTTGTTTACCAATTTGGTTTAAATCTGCTGTAAAGAAATAAATTTTGGTTTAAAGAAACATCGATTACCTTCGTGGCACATCAGTATAGCGCCTTGATTTGTAACAGTTAAAGTGCTTGTCATCAACATACATTTATTTTCCTTTTCAGAAATAGCTGTCACGGGAGATAGTGCGTTGGATGGACCGCAAAGTTCTGATTCTGATGAGCCTAAATCTTTATATTGTCTGTAAGACAAATCAAACATCGACATCACCAATTGGCTTTGGAAGTGTGACTTTAAGACGTTCAGCTAAAAATAAGTAAAACAACCTCTCGTTTAATTTACAGTAATGCATTAATAGGCACACCGTATGATCATTACTAAAATATATTCTCAGTGTGGCAATGAAATAATGTTACCAATAAAAGTTTGCCGAAAGCGCGTTATTTTCGAATCCACAACTTTGCATTTGGACCATCTCGGTACCTATATAAACGCATGAGCCGCATGTGATGTTAAGAGAACAACCTTCAATTGATGAATTGTTTGTTATAAGTGTTTTTTTAGATCAGCACATTCTCCCATGACGTCAAAGCTGTTCAGAATTTGCCGTCTTAGTGTTAAAAACAAATCAAAAGGATAACAATTATCATTAAAAATTCGATAATGCTTTAACAATGAAATTATTAGTATTTCAAATAATAATAGCGTAATCTGCTCTAAAATTTTGTGGGTTTGCTCTTAATTCATTCATGTTAATGCATCCGCATTTTATTAACTAAATTGTTAAAAATAATAAATCTTCAAAACATTTTACATAATTTTCAAAAAGACTAATTAAAATAATTTTCAAAATGGTCTTATATTACTCTTTCCCTTTTGGTTCTGTTGCTTTCGGAAAGTCATTACTCAAATTTAAATGCTTTCAAGACCATAAATAACTTTTGAACTGTTAAATGTTGAAGTGTTATACTGTCGAAGTGGTAAAATCAAGTTGATTTAACTTTCTCAGTTTGATAGAATATGAAATGCCTTGTTTACGACATCGTTTTACTAAAAGTTACTTAAATCTTTAAACTTCATAAAACAAATCTATCCAAGTCGCAATCCTTAAAAAATACAGGCGATCTAGCCATGTGCAGTAATTTCGAAAATTTATTGATAGCAATGATTTGTCAGTGGTTGAATATCTTCAAAATCACCATGGCTGCTTGTTTCCATATATACGTAATAGCAACGTTCACTCAGACATTTACCTCAAGCAGGCGAATGCTGCTCGTGCACTTTGCAGTATCCAAGCACCTTTTTGTGATTATCAGAATTGTTTACTATTTTTTACATATGCTTTCTATTCATTGTGTCGCAAATGTCGTCAGTAAATTAAATCTACACTAGTGGTTTAGCAACAAGCTCGCCATCAAGAAGTCGTGCGAACTTCAACACAATTCTGAGATCGTCTGAAGCTCCGAGAAAGTGACTGCTGACTACAAATCTAACTGACTGAAATTTTGCCGGTTTTCTCTTCCAAGGTTTCGCCAAACTCATTTCGTAAAAGTTTCAAATGCATTACCTCAAGTCATGAACAAGCGTCTTCGGCTCCATATTCTTTTTTTCGTATTTTGCATCGTCTGAAAAGCTCTCGTACAGGCATGCCCACCAATTGCGAAGGCTGATGTCTGTGTGTTTGAAATGACAATGTGAGATGTTATATTATAAGTCAAACTGTATCAAATCATTTGGAAAATGGAAAGTTAGATTTTGCGAAAACAACGGGAAAATTTTATTACACGCGAAAAACGTCCGAGAGGAGAGACATTCGTGATTCAAGTTTTTGACCTATTCGAGCTTCCTCATGAAAAAATGTGCATAAGCATTTGCAAAAAAATTGCAATTGCAAATACAGGTGTTTACATTGCAAAAAGGTAAAATATTTGTTCGAGTGCTGTCCTTAGCTCGAGCGTCTATCTTTTGAGCAATTTTTTGTGGCAACGTTAAAAAGTTGTTTGTGACCTTGAATTCTTGTAAAATTGCGGCAAAATCCTAGTGAAGATAAGTTGAATATTTCTTTTTATTTCTATTCTGAGTTAATCGGTCTTTATCTTCCAGTTCATGGCAAAATCTAACGTGGAGCATTACTTTGGATTAACGATGCCTTTCATCAAACCTTGTCAAAGCTCAAAACGTCTGCATGAACTCCACGCTTCTATCAGCAACAAGCATGAAACCGATTTTAATGCCTGTCACTGCTTTAAGTTCCGGCACCGGTCAATTGAAATTCTTCAGTTTGTTTGATATCCTTGCAACAGTCGACCTGACTACGTACTCAAACGCGGCACCTTTGAAGAAAAGCTTGCGATTTTCAATTAGTCCGAGATTACGTGCGCATGAAGGTTTACTTTAGCAACAAAAATTCCTTTAACAGCATGGTTTGCATTTCTTCGAAAATCTGCGAAAGTTGTTATCACACTCGAACTTTCAAAAGATTACTTTTTCTGTGACTTGACTCAGCAAAACGGTGTCATAGGTGACTCAGCTAAGCTTTTAACTGAATATTCGAGAACGCCACATCTCTTTAGCCATATAACATAAGCGGAAAATTTGGATTAAACTCACTGACTTTTCGTTACTGCTTTCAATACAGCTTTGCACGATTTTCTGAATTACTGTACAAAACTAACATAGGGCGATGAACAAGTATGGGCTGCAATAACGATTTGGTAATAACTGACAGGTGAAGATGGCAACTACACAACTTGACGATTTTGGAAAAGGTGTTTCAACATGGACAATACAACCTGTTTCTTGTGTTCCAAGATTTTTTCATCAAATATGCATGCCATTTCATTCAGTTATAAAGTCGTTGTGCATACACTATTGCACTCTATTCAGACATTGTGGGATTAAAATTATGCAAGAATGGCTTACTAAAAATCAGAATTCAAAGTCACCTTTGCAAAATGCCATTTTTAAGAATATAATTGGAACGGGAGTGTGTTTCAAGTTTAAGGCACTGCCTGAAAATATTCACCACGTGCAAATCTGGCTTGCAAAAATAATAAGGAACTGGAACTCGTAGAAAACGCAACCTGTACTCATGAACAGAAATAATTGCAAAGATTTGGTTAATACTTCTGCAAACCGCAAAACACTTGTTGGTTTTAGTCTACATGATGGAGGTTGCATTAAAACAAAGGTCCACGAGCTGCGGTTTCTCAGACGAACTTATGTGTGTGTGGTTCGCGGCACCATATTCAACTTGCACTGCGAGGCGGATCGTGTTACGACCAATTTACCTGATTTCGTCTACAAAGCGTTTTGCAGTTTTTTTTGTTTTGATTTTGATTCAAGTTAAGCAAATGTGCTTTTAACACGATAATTAACTCGTCATTCTCACTGGCAAGGAAAATCATTCTGCACTAATTGCTGTTTCAATTTTAGCATATCAAAAATATTTTATTGGTTTACAGGTGTGTTTTTGATGAAAAGTATTTAACTGTTTATTCGCGTTTTTTAGGAATTAGAACTCACATTTTCGTTACATCCTTGCATCCCTCCCTATTTTCGCTTTGTAGTCCTCCGCCCAAAAACTTCGAGACCACACCCCTACGAATTCGCATTTACATTCATTTATTTTAATCAGAACCCATTTTTCCTATATTTACACTTTCGATGCTAATATCGAATGTTGATTTACCGAAATTTCTGTTTCAAGTGATTGACTTGATGAAAGCAGTTCTCAGTGTATCACATGAGAGTGCTATGAGTTACCGTACAGTCTTTCTGCACGAATGAGCAAGCAGCTCTAGAATCGCTAACCCCACGTTGGTGCTAGTTCTGTACGCGTAGTAGATATTTAGAATATTTCAAAAAAATATTTTGATACTTTGGGTCTTGTTTCCAATGAAATTATGCGCAGAATGGAATTAACATTCAGTGTGTTAACCTTCTTGTCAAACATTTTTGCAATACAGTAGTATACTTAATGCAGATTTGGCCAAGAAATAGTTGTCCATATTCCGTGAAATAAACTTAAAATTTGCTTAGATTGAAGCATTTTTGCTGCAGCATACTTTTGCTGAAAAAATGTTTTCTGCATATATTTTCAGAGTGACGATCACAAACGCATAGACTATCGAAACACACGAGCTAACGATGTGCACAAGAACATGCAAAATCCTACTGCAAGCAGAGAGAAGGCGCAGTGGCATAATTAAAATTTGCAAAGCACATGAAGCGCAAAAACCAAGTGAAACCCAGAAGCAGAAAAACGCTATTACCGTTTTCCTTTACGAAAAAAAATCAACAACGGAACATGTTACTTGGGCAGAACAAGGTCAAAAACCTATTTTGCTTGTTCAGCCGAACGACACAGCTGTACAAAAGTAAGGCTTTTAACAACAAAAACGGAAGTTTCTGAAATTTTTATTATGGTAGCCACGATTCAACTGCCCAATCAAGTGCCAAAGAAGGGACTGGCCAGCTGTAATTCAAGGTTTTGAAAAAAAGGGTGTGTGACTTCTTAAATAGTGGAGTCAAGGCTCACTTTATCTGCCACTGTTCAAGCATGACTGACACTGATATTACTGATACCACAATGATATTACTGATAAAAGGGATCGTCTGATTTAACAAAAATTATTTGAATAATACGATATTGTAACGTAAAGCACTTACCTTTTAACTCAATCCCCATTACTCTGTCGTTATCAGGGAGTGGTTTCACATCGTCACATTTGTCCTACAAAGGAAAAAGACTCGTGAGATTCCGTTCAAAAATCAGGAAGATGTTAGTAGGAAACACCAAATATGAACTTATCTCCGATGCTAAAAGATGTTTAAAATAAACTCTCATGAAATGAGGTTGTTAGGAAGTGCTTATTTGTTTGTAAAAATACTTAAAATCAGCTTCAAGCAGAAAAAACTAGAAAGCATATAGGTTAAAAGCTTAGCAAACACCTTATGTAAAAATATAACATTTGCAAAGAAAACAATCAATTTCAAAGTTTAGACGTGTTTTTTTAAGGCAGACAAAAAGCAACAAAACTGCATCAAAACCTTGTAATGGGTTAGTGTGAAGTCAAGTAAACATTTTTACGTTCGTTTCCAAACAAACATAAGGAGAAAAGGTGGGGAAAGTTGGGCACGTGCAATGCTAATGGGCCATACACAGTAGCCTGCCAAACTGTAAGAATGACAGCCCAGTAAAGTTGCTCATCACGGCGGCTTGCAGAAATCTTGTTTTTACCTGAGATCTGAAATGTAGAAGAAGTTACAGCTGCTTTGCAACGGGCAGCTTCAGTAGTGAATCATTCTTTCAAAAGAGTTTATTTAAATCTTCATCGTATCAGCCAGTTCTTTCAATCCACTGCTAGGCCGCCTTAGATCTCGGGCCAGGTGTTGAGCAGCCCTTCGATTGTCTCATCATGCAGAACCGTCAGGCCATGCAGTCCATGTTGATGGATTTGATGGATTGGAAACAGGTCGATGGATTGGAAACAGGGGCGGATCCGGCTAGTGCGGTTAGGGGGGTGATTTCAGTAATATTTGGTTGTCAAGTCTCATTACGGNTTCACTACTGTAAGAGAGATGAAGTATNCTTCACAACACTGCTGTGACAAGACAATGGACGGCAAAATGGCCTTATATCGCGAATGCTGTTTTCCGAATTGAACAAAATCATGGGTTAATAAACTTATACTTTCGTAGGTTTTAGGAGGGGAGATCGCCCCTATCGCTCCCCCTGGATGCACTCCTGATTGGACATTGGGGACAACATGGTCGAGGGTCTGTTCTTCTGCGCCACCCTCTCAAGCCGCAGAAAGAGCCATATCCCATTTGCGGAGGCAATTATGCCGGATCCAGGCTGTTCTTGACAGGGCTATTCTGGGAGGGTTGGCGCCGATGTCGGGGATGAAAGTACGAAATCTCTTAGTGTTCTCCAACCACTAACCACTTTGCATTCCGACGGGGATCCGCCCAGAGCGCCGCACGTACAGTATGTTGTTGTCGAAAGATGAACTGATGAGTTGTTGTGCGGCGGGTACAAATGGGTATCTCGATTTGAGATGCCGTGCATTCCCACTCGATGGACAGGTGAGCGCTGAGTGGAGCAGATGTCCAGGCTCCACGGTATAGCGTAACTTCTTTACGACGAAGCTCAGGAGGTTGAATGAGTGCGACGATAGNAAGATTGTTCGCTGGTGTAGGACGCAGGCATCCAGTCACGGTTGGCAATGCGTCGCTGATACCAGAGTCANTGAGGCGGGTGTGAGCACTGTGGCAATATGNAGGACCGCAGTACTCTNCTGCTGAATGGACCAGGGCTGAGGTGGCTGTTCGCAAAGTTGTTTCTCCAGAACCCCAGTTAGTTTATTTAATAATTTGTTACTTCAAGCCAGCTGAACATCTCGCTCATCCCCGGGTTTCACGTGTCCTGTCAAGATTGTGCCAGATAACGTTTTGCATTCGATGTTCCCACTTACTCACGTGGACCTATATGGGCAGCGAAAGCCGCGCAAGCAGACCCGACGCCAGTACAAGTCGATTAGGGGAGCTTTCGTGCCACACGGGAGCAGGTTAACTCGATAATAAAAACCAGAACGTACCAAAGCTAGCAAACTTTCTGGCAATTGTGAACTTCGCTCGGTGTCAAGTGAACTGAAAGGCGGTTTGAACTGACATTGATGTGCTTAGACCTTCTCCAATCCTGAAACGGCTGGTCAGAGTGCAAGTGGATTGCTTTTAAAATTTAATAAAAAAATTTAACAGTAGCAAAACCTTGTGTATCATCCGTAATGTCATAAGCCATTACCACAGGCGAAGCCAACGTGTCTCTATGGCCAGTGGTTCTTATCCCCCCCAGAGGGAGTCAATAAATTTCCAGTGGACGCGAGCCCTTACGCGCCCTACAACACGGAAAGTTTGATCAACAAATTTACCAATTAATACATTTGCTTTGACAGCTTATTTAAAGTTAGGGGGACTTGCAGCAAAGAACAATTACTTAAGGTTGGCGTGGTAGAAAAAGGTTAAGAGCCACTGCTCTAGGTAGGCGGCCTTGCCACAGGCACGTATCCGGCTGGGTCACGTGACTGCTAACGCTCCGCGCCCTACGTCACTGTGTCCTTGTGCCGTATGAGTTTTTCTCGTTTTTGTTTATTTTTACAGCGCCATTGCCCCTACAGGTTCAAAAATATCTTGCAGCAAGTTCACTGTAATTCACATTTACTCGCACTGATGCTAGCAGTGGTTACCGCAATGCCTACAATATGCTTCTGACTTCATTTGACTTGGCCGTAATCTTTATCAAAAGAATTTAAAGTTATAAAATCTGAAAAAGGTCTCCTTTCTCAAAAGTTTTTTTTTTTTTGCACATGCATTTTTGCATGTTCTTTGAGTTGCAACGTAGCAAGACATCACCAGATAACCATAGAAGTCGCGATAACATATAGCAAGAGTTTCAAATTGACTGCAAGTACCTGAGAAATGCACTTCGTGGAATATGGGCCGTATTTTCTGACTGTGCCACTTGGACAAGCACAGCGTTCCGTGCAAACTTGAGGGCAATACTCGTGGCAGGCTGCACGGCATCCGCCGTTGCATTCACTCTGCACAAGGTCACCGGGACACAAGCCTAGAAAACGAAGCGTTGCAAATAGGTAAAACGTCGCTAGTTGTTTAATGAAATATCTCCCTTGATGTATCTTAACCGAATCAGTTTTTAAATCAATCCACAAGCCGTGCTTTTGAATTTTCTTAAAACAAATATGCATGCAAAGCGATCTAAAATGTACTGTTTCTATTTGACTTAAACACAAGAAGCTCACTCGAAATTTTGTACTTTCTTTTGTAGCACAGCGGCTTGTTAGCTGCACAGTGAGATCGATTGCTACCACAACTCACTGAAACTGAAAATTTGTAGATCTTTCCGTGGTCAGCGGAAAGAGGGGGAAGGGGTACCAAATACCCCTCCTGGTTTTGAAACTTGACATTTTTCTATTTAATTTTTAGCAAAAAGGTTGTTTTCTTCGAGCGCGTAAGATGAAACTGCATCGCTTTTGGTCTCCGCCTGAAAAAATCTTTTCGGTCACTCCTGGAAAAATCCACTACTGGCCCCCTATGGAAAAAAATCCTTCCATCGCGAGTCGACACGTCGCTGTCGACTCCGGCAAGACTTTGCACGTCAGAACAGAGCTGGAGCTGGTGCAAGGCAACAATTCAAAATTTGTCAAAGGCCGAGATTTTAGGTTTCTGTGTTTTCTACAACTTGCTATTGTCTGTTAAGGTGTCAAATATCTGCAGCAAGCGCCAATGGTAACGAACCACAGGGCAGTAGATCACCAGAACTGAGTCTTACATTTTAGCTTTTTTAATGAAGATCAACGGATTTATTATACTGGCAGGTCAAACAGAGCTTAGCAGAAGCGAGTGAACGAAGGTAGGGCTCATCTTCTCAGATCATGACCCTAGATAAATTCCTCAAGCGTGCGCTACTTTCAAATTAGTTGGAGAAAGATGACGGTAGGTTGGTCTTTAAACTATTGGCTTTGCTCATTTTTAGCAAAAGTGCTTCTCTGCTTGAGAAAACCACAACATCACCAACACAATGCTCACCTTCGGATGGGACGGACTGATTTGCAGAGATTGCAAAATACGTCGGTATATCGTACTTGGTCAAGTAATGCAGGCGCGCTATGGTCATCAGCAAACCTTCGTCCATGTCTGTAATAGACGAATCATGGCATGTGGAACACTAGCGACGCGCATTGANCACCACGTGGAATTAACTTCGCACTAGTTGATTGCTTTTTCCACTCTTTGTCTCGGCGCAGGTCTTCTACAACTCCGCGCTTTGATGTCGAAAAAGCAGTGGCGCTGATGTGTGCAAACAAACGCCCTTGCTAATCAAACACCTGCGCTTATTCTACGCTGTATTAATTTCTAAGCAATTTGTTTGTTTTGACTCTATTCGCTCATTAGATTATGTTGGGTTTATTGAGTTTCTAAAGGAACTAAATAACATTTGCACATGTTTAGCCAGATGCCAGCTGTGTCTTTTTTACTGTTTTTCGAAGTGAATTGCTATTTATCAGGTACTTTATTTTTATGCTTTTGGATGACTTCAACGATTATGAAAACTGACATTATGCAATTGTGAAGAACAACGAGGTAGATGGTCTGGACCAAGAAAATTATTTTGTAAGAAGAATTTATCTACTCTGAAAGCCCCATTTGCGAAATGTAATCGCAGAGTGATAAATATATCCAAAAGCGAAAAATAACATTTTACTCAATTTTCATCATCACTGATAGAAGTAGGCTACGGTTTGCGGTAATATTTTCGTATTGATTTTTAACAACTCCAACGCAATCATGACGATTACTAAACTTTTGCTTTTTGAGGAATGGGCAGAGGTTTCAAGCAATAAAGTAAGGCATATTTAGAGTGGGACATAGTAGCAACTGTAATAATTGGGCCCTGAAGAAAACGAGACCATGCAGTCAAAGTGGTCTATGAAAACCAAGTCTCTAGAGCCTTGCTGAAAGGTGGAGAAGTTAAGCAGAAACGGAAAAAAAACTTGATAAAAATTATCAACGCAACTGATGCCATGCATGAGAACCCACAAAACACTTCTGTTTGCAGTGTTTGGGCACTTACGTAGATCCGCAGAGCGTAGGATGACCAATAACTTTTTTGCAAACCGAAACTTTGAACAAGTTAGGTTTTCATCTTCATGGCAATGTAATCGTGTCTCGATCAAAAAAATGTGTATAAAATCCTCTGATTTCCCACGAAGAGCAGAAAATATCAATGTTTAATCATGGAACGGAAAATTTTAAGGGTTCATCTACCTCGTTCCTGTCGTAAAACATTATAGATTTTTCTTGTGCAAGCTTCAAACAAGTCCCGTTTCCTTTGAAAAGCAGCAGCAGCACTATCAACGTGCATATGGCATGATTGCTTTCAGGTGAAGCCATTTGTTATAAATGTTTCGTGAGCATTTGTTTTCAGATTTGCTTATCGTGTGGATGTAAGTTTTACCCAGTAATAAACCAATAGTGACGTACGTTGCGAGCGGGACTCCCAAGCAGCAAGCGTGCAAAACTTCACACTGTGCCAGCAAGCAACATAGAGATCACACGCCGTGAACATTCTATTAGTTTTGCTTGTTCGCGCCACACACAGTAGATATAGGTGTAATTCATAGCGCACATCCCGTTCGTGGTGCATCACGTATGCAACGTCGCGACGTGCGGGCAACCTTAACACCACTTAAGATTTTTCAAAATGCCTGCTTCACCACACACGAACAAGTGTGTCTGGGCGGAAGATGCGAAAGTCGAAAAGAACTTTTAGTTAGTTTCCACCGGAGAGTTGCAGTGAGCTACATGTTTGTTTCGAAACGCGACAAGTTTTGCTTATTTTTTTGATGGTGATACTGACAAGAAGTCACAGAATTAGACATGAAAACGCAAAGAGAAGGTCACTGTATTATAAAAGCTGAAAGCTCGTATCTCACACAGAACTACCACACGATCTGCCAGCAGCAGTCGCGCCCTATTGGGCAACACCATCATCTAGGGCAGAACAAAACATTTGCTGCATCATCTGAATTACAGGGAATCAAGAACTTTGGATGGGGCAACCAAAAGTGATTTTAGACGCCGGCTAAAACCGCTATTCTATAGCAACTAGACTGAACAAACTTTTTATTCCTGATGATGGCCTACGCATAAGCCGAAACGTCGGATAAAACAATGTTTCGATTATTGTGGCTGTTTTATTTGCAATAAGAAACCTTATATGAACTTGAGAATATTTGCATAAATAATTAAAATGCAGCACTTCGATCAGTTTTTTCAGTGTAATTCAAAAAATATACTGTGCATGATTGCCCAGAAATGAAGAGCTCTCAATCAATTTTTTGAAAGCTTTCATTTATTGCAATTTGAATGTAAGTGGAGCCTGGAGGCATTGCGACCTGCGACCGTACGCTATAACATTGCTGGTGCAGAACTGGTGGAAATGCTTTCTCGGCAAAACTGGCATAAAATGCATGTGCATCTAATCCTATCATCAAGGCTTTGGCCTCAAGATGCACGTGATACCAATATACAACGTTTTGCAGTGGCTTCAACAATTGACCTGCCAAAGTTGAGTGTGCATTTTGTTTGGAGACGAAAAAAAATTTGCTGGAAGAATAAAAAGATAAACTTGATCTTTTTCCGTTTGAGTGTGCAACAGACTTTTGCTGAAACAGGGAAGGATTGTGCACGTTTCGTTGAGCATTTCGGTATAATTACTTGGAACCGGCTCCGTCGTACTTGAAACCGAACCGATGCGATTGCGCTTGTCAACAAACGTACCTCGGCAATTTCCAAAAGATCCATCACCGACATAGCCAGGATTGCAAACGCAGTCGTACGAATCGATCGTCTTCAAACATTTCGCAGCAAAAGGGTCGCAATTGTGTGTATCCTTGCATGCATTAAAATTCACTACAAAAAACACGTAGAGTTTGTTTGGCAAGCTAAACAATAGACTTGTTTCACAAAATAAGAATCTCATAAAAACGTCGGCATTAGCGCATTTCGGCAGTTGTTGTGGTAACATAAAAAACACCAAATACTGGCTTCAGTAAAATTTTAGGTAATGACTTGAAAACTAACCATTCATAACTAACAGCATTTCTTTGTCTGTTCTTCTCCATGTTACCATTTACTTTCTGGTACCATTGTGCATATCGTTTTTCGCGAACCAAAAAATTGTCAGAGATAGATGTTTTTATAACAACTGTTGGTTGAATTCAAAAACTGTAGTTGAATTTGTGAATTTGTAGTTTCAGAATATATTGAAAATCAAATCAGGAGGTTGTATATACATGCTCCTTCCAAGAAACAAACACTTCATTCGACATTTTTCCACAAGAAAATGCATATGTTTGTTTCGAGATTCATATAAAAACTTTCGAACTTCTTGCTTAAATTCCAGTATGTAACGAAGGAAAAGAATTTGATGTATCGATGTATAAACTGCGCTGGTGCCTCACAAAATAAACTTTCCGATGTTTAAAGTCTGCCCTAAATGTGAAGAGAAAAATAGGATCTTTGAAATGAAACTTCTACCATTATCTGACGGTGAGTTTTTAGGCCGTATGGCTCAACGTCAGTCTACTTTTTGACCAAAAAAAAAACAGAGGACAAAAATTTTGGGTTTCTCTGCCTAGCCCTGAATTTACTAATTCTTGGATTTATACATGCTTAAAATAATTCATACTGATAAAACCTAAGCCATAGTTAACCATCGCAATGCATGCAGTTTGCATTTCAATGACGAGTTTAACGAAGTACTTTTCATATGAGCGTTAGAACATTTCAGCGCATTATTGTAACTTATTGCACTACAGGGCACTGAGTAGAAATGCACCTGAACAAAAATAAAATGTCAACGGCTTTTGTTTACAGTCCACAAAAATATGCAATGCTTCTGTCGACGTTGCTGAGTGCCGAGCCTTAAGGTTTGAAATCGCAAAAAAACGTGAAGACTGCAGATAATTTCACTCCTTTCTGTAAGATTGTAGCTGTCATAAATAGGAAAGTCTATTTGAAAAACAGAAAGGAATTTTAGGAACCAGGTATGTCAGGAGCAAAGAAAAACATTTAAGGAACTGATCTGGTTTATTTTCAAGCCCTATAAGGCGTGTTTCATTTGTTTCTTTCAGACGGAAAATTTACTCGAGCATCGGAATTTCAAAAACTTTGGTACCTGCACCATACATAGTTATTTTCTGTAAAAATAATTTTGTGTAATTAAAAGTTTGAAATCCAATTTGTGGATTGTAGTAGCAAGTCCAACTATTATTGGCAACTCGCACATGAATTGAGTTTAAACAAATATGTGAGCAAGGACTTACCAATACTCCCTTCACTGATGTACAACGGAATTGAAAGAAACAAAAGAAATAGTCTCTTCATAGTGGCAAGGTATTTTTCACAAACAATTATCCAGATTTTGCTTAAAGTTTCTACCTTAATTATAATGCTGCTGCCTGCATGAATCGACGATTTTATGTTAAACGACGACTTAATTTGATAAACTGGCAATGTACAATGGTTCCTACTGAGGTCGTGATGGAAGCTTCGCAAGATTGTAGGTTATCACCAAAAATGAATAAACAACAATATCCCACATCTCCAACTGAAGGTTCTAACAAAACATTAAATTAAAAGTGTATTAACTGCCAAAACCAGAAGGACAAGGTTCTATGTGGTCGAAATATCAAAAGTTAAGTCTAATTTTTTAGTAGTGTACACGTTTGATTTCATGGTATTATTAATATTTTTGGTGAAAGCTTACCGAAAAACACATTTTCGTTACACAACATCACACTATAAATTTTATTCCCTGTAGAATTTCACACAGTTGCCACTTTTAGTGTTCAAGGCGAAGATCTCCAATTTCGTGACAATTAGCTCATTACCTGGCCCCTTCACTGTTTCAAAACTGTTCTCGCAACCTGTACAACACCTTTACCAATGGTGTGCTGCGCTAACTTAGTGTAGCCCAGAGCTGTGGAGTCGGAGTCGAGGAGTCGGAAGGATTTTCAACCTGAGGAGTCGGAGTCGTTGAAAATTTTAACGACTCCGACTCCGGGCAGACCTTTTGCTCACCTATTGTGACTGTTTGTGCCACAAACGTGCGATAGCGTCACACTTGGCAATTTAAGCAGCTTGACGCTTCAACAAGAGATGATCATGGCTATTCAGACAGGCGGCAGCGCACTAACTTGCATACCT
>JGI24158J21664_10000474_pt1 | contig 36708 bp, 21 predicted proteins | sample Ectturendosymbi3_FD_21664 | JGI IMG/M metagenome (IMG submission 21664) | reverse complement strand
CTCTGCATGCAACGACAGCATTCCTCGCAAGCAACGTCTACGCTGGGCAACACCCCAAACCTCAACATTGGGTTCCTACACCAAAAGGAAAACCCTACAGATGTATGCAGCAACCGGTGGGCCGAACATGAAATGGGGGGCACCGATTTCAAATGGGGGTGCCGGGCACCACTGCCCCCCCCGCTGGCTTTGACCCTGGGCTTGACATTCAAATTTGACGATGTTGCAACCTTTCCGGTGGCCTAACGTTTAATGTGTGATTCACCACGAACGCGATGTGGGCGAAGAACAATAATATATATATGTGGCGCGAACTGGTCTCAGGGCCGGTGTTAGCCCGATTTGACCGATTTTTTCTAATCGGGTCCCGCACCAAAGGGGGCCTCGCGCTACGCCTACTCTTTACGCAAACTTACACTTTCTATTTATTGAAGCTGCTTGTGCAGTGCCAGCGCGGGGCCCAGGTTCCAGAAAATTACTAGAAACAGTAAATCACTAAGAATTTAGCCATTTCTAAATTAACACAAGAGACACTTTAATTCAACTGAAGTAAATCTCATGATGTTCTTGTGGCATCAATCTTACAGATTGGCGTCGTAATTTCTGAGATATAACCTAACAAACTGAAAGTTGCACAATATCTGAAAAGGTGGAAAGTGGAATAACTTTCGTGGAAGTTTGAGGCAACTGCAGTACTTGCCCGTTTTGAAAAATTAAAAAAGTAGATTTAAAGTTATTTGGAGATCTACAATCACTTCATATATTTCTTTAGTGTTAATAGATAAAATAATTTTTAACCTTCTCCGGGGTATTCAAAACTTGCTTTAATAATGTTTGTACTCCTTTAACAGGTGCTCCATTAATTGGTTTTCACTGTACCATTTTCCACGTGTAGACCTAACTACTTTAGTAGGCTATATAGTGATACGTAGGTGTTTTGTTTTTGGAATTAACAGACGAATTTGGACTATTTATTTGAGAATATGTTTTGTCTATAATATTACAAGTCAAAAATATATTAAGTAGCAGCCAAAAGTGACCTAAAGCTAAGGCAAAAACAGACCGAAGCAGATAAAGAGAGGTGCGTTGGACAAGTATTTTGACCACTGAGGGTATACGCCAAATGCCACACCACACTGAAGATGGCAAAAACGTAACAGGCAGCGAACTTGGTCATGTTACGCCAGGTTATCAAAGTGGAGGGGAGGAGAACAGATGCTTTCACGTGGTCCTACCTGTTGCGGAATTTCCTGAAAATGCTTACTAAATCTGTCATCATGAGAGGAATCACTGCTACTCACGCCGGATGTGTTCAGCGTGGGATGGGTCAAACAACGCACTTCTCAGGGCGCGGCAGCAGAAATGCTGCCGAAGACGACCCACGACCCAACATACTTCAGCTGAACATCGAGGGGCTCACTGCAAACAAGATCTCTGTCATTGAGCAGCTAGCCTATAAGAACAAGGCTTTCATCATCGTCCTGCAGAAGACCCACTGCACAACTGCAGACAAGCTTTTGATTCCCAACTTCTCACCTCACTAGCTGGGTCAATCCTGAGCAGGAATCACGGCCTTGCCACGTTTGTTCACGAGTGTTTGGAATGGTCACTGGTCGATTACTCTCCAGAACAATCAGAGACTGGGTGGTTGTGTGTGGACGTCGCAGGATACAAGATCATCAACGTCTACAAACCTCCACGCTCGCGACTCACCCCAACGACCATCCCGACGTTCCCACACCCAAGTCTGTATGTTGGCGACTTCAGCTACCAACATGTCAACTCGGGTTATAACACAACATCCCCAGAGGGTGAGAGCCGGACTCCTGGGCAACATCCAACAATCTTGGACTGTTGTACAACCCAAAGGAAACAGCCAGGTTCTTCTCTCGCCGTTGGAACGTCGGCACCAACCCAGACCTGGCCTTCGCGAGTTTCGACCAGGACAGCAGACGGGCGGACAGACGTGTTCTAGGAAAGTTTCCGCTGTCACAACATCGACCCTCCCTCATAACGCCACCAAGATTCAAGGTTCCCGCCCACAGCGATCCGGTGAAGCGTTGGAACTTCCGCAAGGCCGATTGGAAGCACTTTTGCCTTCTCACAGGTGAATCCGTCGCGAGATTGCCACCTACGGACACACCAAATGTTGAGGGGGCATACCAGGATTTTTGCGAGAGCCTACTTTCTGTGGCTAAACAATGTATCCCACGTGGCTGTCGTAAGAACTATGTGCCATGCTAGGACAAAGAGTGCGAGACCCTCTATCGTTGCTTCATCCGAGCCCCAGTGGGGACTGACTCTGATAGAGCCACTTCGTCCCTACTATCTCGGCTACAACAGAAGAAGAGGAGCGATGGGAGGAAGCTGTCAAGTCCATCGCACTCTAGCCGCAAGGCGTGGAGAACAATCAACAAACTTACTGGCATGTCTGGACGCTCCTCTCGCCTGTGCCGCACCTCGGCAAACTCCATCGTCACGCAACTCGTGAAGAACGGGGCACACAAGACCGGCGGCCGCGAGTCCACCAGATTCGTCAATAAGCAGCTGTCCGACCTATGGAAGATTCCAATACCTGAGGGTCACATGATATCCGAACCCTTTAGGCCGGAAGAGTTTGCTGCTGCCCTCAGACGCCTGAAGCCAGGAAAGTCTCCGGGATTGGATTCGATCTTCCCGCAGTTTATACTCCACCCTGGGTCGGCTCTCACATCTTGGTTTTGCGACTTCCTCACTTCCTGCATGCGCCAATTCAAAATTACAAAGATCTGGAGAACAGCACTAGTAGTTGCGATCACTAAGCCAGAGAAGCCAGTGGGCTTGTTTACGGTGCAAGGAACGAGACAGTTTAGAGCAAGCAACTCAGTCACTGCCAAGTTTTATGAGCTGTTGAAAAAGTCGAAGAGATGACTAGTACTGAACAAGCTTGCTCAGTGTTGTATGATTTCGTGACCTCACAGCATGATTACAGATCGAGCTGTCAAGGTGAACCACAAAGTAACGACTGCTCATATCTCTCAATGGCACAGGAACTGCCGATCATGATCCCAGATCCGCAGTTTGTTAATTTCTTACCACGAAGAATAGAAGACTCAGAAGCAATGATTTGGGTGTATAGTATTGTATAGACCAGGGGTCACCAACCTTTTTGAAACTGGAGCTACTTCTTGTGCACTGATTAATGCGAAGAGCTACTATAGTTTGATACGCACTTCTGAAATAAAAATTTGCTCTATTTACCTTCAATTATTTTAGTATTGATATTCGTTAATGTGCAGACGTTGATCATGCTAATGTTCCTACCGCATAAAGTGGGAGGTCCTGGCAGACAAGGATGTAAAAAAGAACTTTGCAGTCATCGTATCGTCCTTGTTCCGTGATCTCCCGGAACGCACAGCGGAGGTGGATTACAACTGTTCCTAGATGGTATAGCATCATCTGCTTCTTGGGTATGCGAACGGAAAAGGCTCTGTGTACCAAGTGTATATTGAGGTTGCAAAAATAAATAACAGCGTAGTAGGCTACCGTTCGGCGCATGTCGTCACGTGTCTAGAGCACGCAGTCGGATGTGTTTCAAACAAGCAGCTAAGCACAGCAACAACAGAGTGAGCTTGGTCGAGCTGGAAATATCTATTGTTGCTTGCCCGTTGCAGTAGTGCAGGGTCTCCAAACTGCGGCCCGCGAAGACATTTTGTCAATAATGAAAAAACAATACTTTTGCGAAAAATCTGTTGATTCGATAGAATGTGACATAACCCAAAACAATCACATTGCGTAAGATGTCTGGCCCTCGAACTGTTGTGGGTTTGGGGACCCCGAAAAGTTTGGGGACCCCGAAAACCTTCCGTTGCATGGCAAAGACTACGTCAAAACCACAAAATACTCGACAAACATCGAAAGCGAAAAGTAACTGCGACATGAAGCAATCGAAGCAACAAATAATACGTTTCCCCAACTCAAGACACAATGAAACATTTGGAAATCTATTTGAATAAGAGCTGATGAATCTATTTGAATAAGAGCTGATGACGCCTACATCGTAGGCGAAATATATACTCTGTGAGATCTTAGTGCAGCTATGTCCAACCCGCGGCCCTCGGTCGCATGCGGCCCAATGGAAGGCATAGGCGTAGCTAGGAGGGGGCCAAAGTGGCCATGGCCCCCACCTAAATTTTTAGACAATATAGTCATTTTGTGCTTTGAGAGGCGTTTTTATGAACAAAATAGTGTTATTCGCCTAAAATCAAGCATTTTGCCCCCCCCCAATTCTTTGGCCCCCACTAAATTTTTGGGCTGGCTACGCCACTGGTCGAAGGTTTTGTGCGGCCTAGTTAAAGTTTTCGCTGTAGTAAAATATCCTATACTGATAACCTGTCCTTATTTTGATAATCTTGAATTTCACATTTTGATGTAGGTAGTCTTCAGTGCCACTTTATTACGTCTGTCGCCACTGCAATTAGGATTCGAACGCTTTCAGTACATTAGCCGAAGCTAAATTCAGTTTGCTAAGAACAAGGTAAGCCATTCAATGTGCGGCCCTCATTATTAATATGCCATTCAATGTGCGGCCCTGGGTAAGACAGTGACATAATTTTTGGCTCAGTAAGCCATTTTGGCTGGACATAGCTGTCTTAGTGTTTGATTCTTTGCTAAGAAAGGATTTCTTTCCATAGACATTTGGAAATCATACTATAGCTCAGGGTTGGCCAACCTATGGCGCATGAGCCAAATCTGGCGCATTGGATGATTTGAAGTGGCGCATTGTATACCTGTAATCGTAATAAGGTGAGATAGTAAACCTTTCTAATGTTTTTATCGTTATTTTTCCTTAAAATCCATTATGAGATGCCTGTTATCATCTTGAAACAAACTTCCAAGATGGAATTAAAACTCTTCATTTCGCAGTTAGAAAATGATGATACAAGCTAGTCTCCGTATACAAAGGAGCGGATTGAATGATAATGGCAATATGAGAAATGGACTATAAAGATCAAGTTATTGCGAGACTCATTTGAAAATCGCTTTTTTGATTTTGCTAAAGAAGAAGACCACATTTTAGTATTTATAAACCCATTTTCACTTAGTGAACGAAAGATAAATGAAAATGCCAAGTGTCATATAAATAGAACTTCTTGACTTCAAATCAAATTTAATATTGAAAACGAAATTTGATGCGCTTTCTTCAATCCCGTGTACTTACGACGTGATTAATTTCTGGCGATCCTTATCCCTTACCATGTGAAAATTTCCCAGAACCAAGAAAATTCGCTCAAGTTATATGTATGTCGTTTTCTAACGACGTACACATGCAAATAAGCATTTCCGTCCGTGAAATTGATTAAAAGAAAAACGAGGTCGGACCTGACTGATTCAAAATTGAAGAATTTTCTGCTGCTCTCAGTAACAAATTGAACTCCAAACATTTAAAAACAGGTGAAATGTTTGAAATCTCATTAAAAAGTAAGTAAATTTGAAGTTTATTTGCTGCTTTACCAGATGTTCCATTTGCATTCGATTATATCACGTGGTAAATCACGAATGATGTGAAGTAACATTGTTACAAGAAACGTCCGATGGTATGGCGCATCTCTACTCACGTTTGGAAAAATTGGCGCATGGTGTGCAAAAGGTTGGCCACCCCTGCATAACTCATTGTCGCTATTCTGGAAAGTATCCTGTCAAACGATATTGTAAGACCGTTTTCAAGGCGTTTTGCTTGCTCGTAATTGCTTGTAGCACTCCTACCAATCGTAGCACCTCATCTGAAACACATGTAAAACTACTGGCAGTAGCCTACCTATATACACGCACATGCATGGTGATTAAATACATAAAAACAACACAAAAATAACAAACAAATGGATAAATATGCAAGCACAAAATGGCAATGCAAAGTCATAATGTTTGCAAGCAAAAATGAAAACAAATTAAGTTAAAGCAAATGCATCCGTAATAAAACAACCAATTAAACAAGATAGAAATAAACGTGGCAGAAAACTGAAAAGGCGGAAAACAAATCAAACTGACCTACACGAGCTACGAACGGTGAAAAACATAAGAGGAAATTAAAGCCAAGAACTAGTCAGGCCATTTAGAAACAAGACCACAATAAAGCAAAACTGGATTAATTCATTAATTCAATGTATCCTATGAAATGCGCAAAACCGGATTTGAAATAAAAATCGAAATCACCTGATGTATGGTAAGATCACAGGTACCTTCGACCCTACTGTGTCGTCACAAAAGCATAGTGTGAAGTATTGATGCGTTTCATCAAAGCTAATTCGTGAACTGCTTGCAAATTACCTTTTGATACAGACTGTTGGATCGAACTAGTAAGAAGTTGATTGAGATAACAGCGCGATTCCAGTGAAGATGAATTTAGCGCTATTATTGTTCAAAAAGCAGTTCGAGAAATACAACAAAGATTCCTACTCAATTATATTACGAAGTATGACTTTTTCTGGTGCGGTAGCGATTTGGATTGAAAGTAGCCTAATCTGGTGTCAAATATCAGATTTTCCAGCCTATAGTCTTGGTGAGCACAATGGTCACTGTCAAAAATTGTAACCTATAGTATGTGAACCATCCACGGCAGTGCACAAACGACGTTTTATAGCAATTTGACATAATAATATGTACCTTAGTATTGACATTGAAATTAAGGAAAGAGTTGTGGTGAGGAAACTCGAAGATTTCATTGTATAAAATATTACCTACAGCCTGTACTTTAGCCCAGTGATGAGTGATGTAGGAGCTGGGGGTGGAAGTGCACATCCAAAAGTTTAGATTTGTGAAAATTTTGGGCAAAATCTTAAAAATTCGGCAAAGAAGCTTCGATATTTTTAACAATATTAATGAAATGATACTTCCTTTTTGATGAGTGCATAATTAAAGTTTATTGTGTCATACCAGTAACTAGAAAACGCATTAAATATATTTAAAATCAACAAACCCTTTCTAGTAACTTCGTGTTTCAGTTTGTGAGAGCTGATGAGTAACTGACTCACTTGAAAGTTTGGGCAAAAGAAGGCATTTCATTTATGTGCTTTATTAATTGTACACTGAAGTAATCCAGCATACTACAGGGCACCTACTTTATATTAATAGAGTCCATGTCAGGCAAGCACAGAAAAGCTCTTGTTTTTAATTTTAGCTACAGTTTTTGGTTGAATAGATATTGCCATGCAGTTTGTTGCATATTGCATATAGGTGCAGTTGAACAGATAATGTTGTAAGACTCATGGCACAGCCATAAAATATAAATAATATGACACATGCCACATATATGTATTCAGAAAAAGAAGCAGCTTTAGGCCTATGCCTCAACTTGGTCTGAGGTTCCTTGTTGACAGCAACAGCTGGAATGTGAATGAAAAACCTCAAAACTGTGAGGCAGATGCTCAAGAATACTGAGCCAGCTGGCTTCTGACAATGTCCTTAGACGGTCTAGCGTGCTTTTTTCAGTTGGGTTATTTAATAGCCAAATTTCAAGTACCAAATTTTCTATTTTCAAGTTTGTGACAATATGACAGAGGAAAATATAATGTACCAACAGCTACAGAAGATTTGGGGGAGAAAGTTTGTCGCATAAAAATTTTTCGTGCAAATTTGGGGTAATTCGGGCAAAATATCGTTTGCACCCCCCATAAATTGCCTACCCCTGCACCTATGACCAAGCCCAGGGGTCGGGAACCTTTTTGGCTAAGGGAGCCATGAAACCTACGTATTTTTAATTGTATTTCCGTGAGAGCCATATGATATTTTTCAACCTTAATGCAACTAACTTACTAACTAACGTGTGCATTTTTAAGTAAAATCAACAATTTTAAACACCGGTAGATGTCTGAATTTTCTCTGCAATAACATGTTTCTTGCCGTTAATGCGACTTTTGGTGCTGCATGGTGTTGCTGATGGCTTTGTAGCCTGGTAGATGGAAAATTGCAGAAAACGTTTCATTCGCAATCGTAACTATCGTGTTAAAATAATATCAAGTGAGCCAAATGCCGTCATCAAAAGAGCCACATGTGGCTCGCGAGCTATAGGTTCCCGACCCCTGACCTAGCCTAATAGGTGCATTTTAGCCGAAACACACAGAAGATTCATTTTGGATTGCGAGCAAAAGAAATTAACGGTAAGCATGTTAAGTTTTCACCATATAACCTAGCCTGGACAACCGTAATCGTTTACAATGCACTACAGGAGTAGCACTTCTAATATAGTCGGGTGCAGTTAAAACTTGTTTATATTGTAAGCATAAATCTTTTATTAAAACGTTTGTGCAACCGAAAGTAAATGAACATGCTGCTGAGATCAGTGGTGTAGGAGGCGGGGGTGCAGGGGGTGCAAGCGTACCCACAAAAGTTTTGATTTTGTGAAAATCCGGGCAAAATCTGCGCAAATCTGGACAAAATCTGTGAAAGCCTTCGCAAAATCCTTGAAAATACGGGCAAAAATTACCCCCAACGTGTGCACAATCACATGAAGACCTTTTTTTCTTTGGGAGGTCATTCCAAAAACGGTCGTCATGAAAAAGTATTCGCTTATTCGCACAAAAAGTGGCCAAAAAATGATTTTTCGGGCAAGTTTGGAGAAATTCGGAAAAAATCCTTCGCACCCCCAAAAATTTGCTTGCTCCTACACCTATGGCTGAGATTATGATCCGGTCCGATACTTTCGTCATTAAAAAGATGATTGAAACTCCAAAGTGTTTGAACACACTTTCGTCTCTGTAAAAGCCTGGTTATCTTGATGTCGGGCTCTTAAGTTAATATTTGGAAATCGATTTGAGAACCCTCTCATATGGACCTATCAGAGGTTTAGTGATGTGAAAATGCTTGTCGAAGACAACGAGTTTGTGTTCGTCTTCAGGCGATTTCGTGATGTTTGCAGCCTCCATGAATTATGTTCTACTAACTTTTTTGCCAGACCTTGAAGAGATGTGATACAGTGGGTTTCAACTATAACAGTTTACTCGTAGCATGAAAAGGGGCAGCAGGGCATGTGCCTCCAATGCAATATTTTTGGGGGTCAATGCCATTTCTTGTGTATAGGAAACGAAGAAAGCAAAACTTGCACCTTGGCTGGTAGAGCAAAATATGTCTTGTACCCAGGTGCTGCAGATTGTCATAATGACACTGCCGTTTATACAGAGCTCTTAATTTTGTACTCTGAAACACTTGTGCCAATTGCAAATCGTGCCATAACGCAGGACAGACATAAACAGTTATTCTTGTGAAAGACAGAAAGTTCCTCATTCGATAATGTGGTGTGCTGGTGTGTTGTGAATCGCAAATTTGCCACGTTGCACAACATTCACTGTGAAGTAGTACTTTCTCTTTGCTGAGCAATGGATAACGTGCATTGACTTGTTTTTTCAAATACAACGCGTTATAGACAAATAATGTTGTAGATGTTGTAGTACTAAAGTACAGTTGTAGGAAAATTGTAGGCTGAACCCAGCTTGACTAATTCACTGCAATGTGAATAGTTGTAGGGGGTGAATAGAAGGGAGGAGAATTTTCTTCCACAGATAAAATATGTGCCAGATTGGGCAACAATTTATTGAGCGCAGGGCAAAAATTGTTTGGAAAAGGGGTTATCTGTGCAATTTTTAAAACTTGGGAAAAGTGGATGATAACATTTTCGTCGTTCATATATTTTCAAAAAAGGAGAAATCATGGAAAAATTAGACGAAATTGGTGCGAAACGTTAAAAAAGTTTTGATCAACGTCATAAAAACTGGATAATTTTGCTCAGCAAAATATTAGGTTTTTTATCCATTACAGCTATGGTTGTATACCCTGTGGCGCTGTAATAACCTGTGGTTGAGCTGCCAAGGTTCATCTCGGTTTTTAAAATTGTTTGCGAGGCAAGCTATGTTAGTGGCCGTCTCGAGTTAATCTGCGCTGTTTCGAGTTTGGCGTTGATCTTAGAGTCTCCCAATCGTCCAAGTCAATTTTCATATCGCGAAATTATTGGCGATATTTTTGAGCCACGATATTAGCAATTATTTCCATCCGCTCGCACTATTAGGGATAGAAGACATTTTGCTTTGCATTTTGCATTGTGTTTCTAGAATTAAGAGACTCAAGCACGCAAGCATGAGTCTCTTAATTCTAGAAACACAATGCAATTTTCTTTTACAATTTTTAGGGCATTACGTTTAGCTGAACGTAAAAATGTCGCTCTTTTGGTTTCATATCTGTCAAATATCCAGTTCTCACCATGGCCTCGAAAAAATTAACTGCAGTGCTTCGTGATAATCTTGAGCTTTGCTTCAGACTCTCTTCATGATACTACTTGGTCCTATATTTGGATTTCGCTTGAAACATCTTGCTCTTGATAAAACCAGTGGTTTGGATACGTGATGAAAGCAGGGACGTGTAGAGGTCTGGTAATACCGGAGGCAACTGCTTGATTGCATGCTTCCCCCTAAATTCTATTATTAAGGAATGTGGGAAATACAGGCATTGGAAATACACAACCGGTGCTGACAAAAAAACAAGTTTCGAAAAATTAATTACAAATATTTCAGAGTACTTTTGTAATGTGTTGTTCTTTAATATAATTTGTTTTATTCTGTGGACCTGAGGCATATGTTTGTAGGAAGATTTCTTCTAGTTGTGGGTATGCTTTAAGGAACCAGATATTGCATTTACGTACAGGTTTTTTTTGAGGTTTGACCTTGGTGACCGTTAAAACATTTTGAGAGACCGGAACTACTTCATTTGAATACCGAGATAGTCATAAAACGAGGTTTTAGTGCACTTTTGCAGAGTTTATGTAGAGAGGTTCTGCTGTGTTTTGGGAGACCGTTGGAAAATTTTTAGAGAACGTTTCGGTCCCTTACAACGCCTTAAAAACACTTTGAGTTAAACCGCTACGAATTAACTGTGGTCATCTGTTAAAGGTTTAAGTGACCTATACAAACAAGCACCACCGTGTAATCGTTTGCGTGAGTGTCGGTTCTATGGACCATCTGGTCTGAGACAAATAAATAAATATATAATGTTCATCTAACACGCGCCTGTTCTTAAGTACGGGTACGCGACCTTTCGGTCTGGCCGATTCGGTCTGAGCCGATTCGGCCTGGCCGATTCGGTCACGGGACTTTTCGGTCTCGAGACATTTCGGTCAGACTATGAAGTCTTGCAGAAATCTCACATGTTCACTTTTTAATGCAAACGTGCTTACATCAACGAATGGTTTTGTTTAAAAAACAACAAACATCATCCAAGATCCAACAGTTAATCAGCATCAACATATGATTTTCATTATCATCAGCAAGCAAATTAAATCATTATCGACATTTTGCAATTAAATAGAAATACTTCAAACTCATAATTACAATTAACATTTAATCGCAATCATGACTGCCAAAAGGGAGTTGGTATAACACCACCGAGCGTGACACTTCACCTGCTTATATAATAATTTCAATAAACAATTTAATCAGTTGTTTATATACAGAAATGTCGTGACCGAAATGTTCCCAGACCGAAACGGCCACACCGCATCAGCTAGACCGAAAAGTCCTGTTCCGCTCAATGTGCCGCACCAATTTTCTTGTAATCTGTGAAATTAGTCACGTATTTGTAATCTAATGTGTTTTATCATTAAATTTAGTACTTTTCCATAACAACAGAGTGGCAACACTGGCGAAGCCAGTCTGTGCTGCTGCGGTTCAGGCAAGAGAATATTAGTCAGAATCTGGTTGAGACGTGTTTAAGTCCATAGCTAGCTGTGAAAATCTGACTAATAAGCAAATCATTGCTTTTAAGCTTTCACAGATTTACAAATTGCTTAAAAGTGCTTCAGCCGACTCCGAATTTACGAAACTTTTTCGATGGCCACTAGTGGCCGATAATAGGTTGAACCAGGGGTGAAAAATGCGGCCGTGCACTCGCGGCGCGCGACCAAAAGTTGGGCTGCACGAACGTATTTTTACTTTTGAACGCTGCATGGCAAAGAGCCAGAGCTTGTATGTGTGCGCTACTAAAAATTTCTGCGTGCTACGAACATTCACAGAAAATTTTGCACTCCTGGGATAAACACAATGCTCCAGTCTAGAGACTAATGACGAAAACCTTAGTTAGACCTCGAAACAGCAGTAGTAGTATCGTTACTGTGCCAGTTAAGCAAAAAATGTTAACTTACGAAAGAAGAGATTTGTTAGTCTTGCTTAGAGCTAGATTTTTCTGTCCATTTTTGGCTTTCTGATCGATCTCCAAGGCGTTTGTGTCGGTGCTGAGTGTAAAAAACCAAAATCTATGTGTGAGAATTTAGGAGCTGCCTACAGTTCAAACGTAGTTGGCAAGCAATTATACGAGGAGATTCTAGATTGCAAAAATCTACTATCAACTCGTGCAACTTAAAATTATAACCTCCTGAAGACCTCCTGACATTCATAGTTGAATACGGTTCGTGGTGACAGCACCTTTCCAAATCTTCGGATTACTTTGCAAACAATACTGACGATGGCATGCAGCAAGCTGCTGGGAGAAACGCATTCTTTCATACCTCCGAGCTTCAGTGAGTCAGGACAAATTGTGTGATCTAGCTTTGATGAGTATAGAAAGGGGCGAAACAGACAAAACTGACTTTGATGATATCATAGACGAAATATCTTCGATAAAGGCACGGAAAATGTTATTCTAATTAGCATCTTGTGTTGTTTAGACCGGTGCTCTTCAACCTTTTTTGTTACGGTGCACCCTTAAAGATATTTTGACGAACTCATGCACCCTATTTACTTAAGCACTTAAACTCATGCACATAGGCGTAGCCAGGGGAGCCAAAAGGGCCAATTTTTCGAAAACATAGTCATTTTGTTCTTTGAGAGGCATTTTTCCACATGAAATAGTGCTATTCGTCTAAAATCAAACATTTTGCCGCCCCCAATTTTTTGGCCCCCCACCACTGCTCTTGCACCCTATTTACTGCAGACCCTTCCCCCTTGTCCCCCACTTAATTGTGCGCATATCTGTAAGTACCCTGGTCTAAACAAGCAAGTCTCCTAATTCAGTACCTCAGCTACATAATTCAATTGATATGGCTCATTGCCTATTGCTTATGAATCACGGTTCATTTTTGATAACAGTTAATGGTTCATTTTTGCTAACAGAAAGTTTTTGCAAAAATTGTCTGTTTAGTGTGGCAAGTTTGTGATGCACCTTTGTCAACTCTTTCTTGGTGGTGCACCCTACGCATATTTTGGTGCACCCTCGGGTGCACCGTGCACACCGGTTGAAGAGCGCTGGTTTAGACAAAAGGCTTGATATTGATGTTTCGATGGAATTGTGTTTTTCGAACACAATTACACAAGTAATACATCATATACATGCATTGCATTAAATAACTTATTGTATCATCCAAATTAAATCTGTTTTTTTTAGAAGAAACTGTCTTTATGCATTTGCAATATGATATGCGATTTTTTGTAAGATTTACAATTTTGTCAGCCAATATTATACATAGATTATGATAACCTTATTACTTGAATGTTTTGATATTTTTTGTAATAAAAATAAATGAGTATCGAAGTATGCTGTGGTCCTTGTGGATAATTTTTGCTGTGTTTTGCTGAAAAATTTTAATAAAAAATAAACACATATTTTCGGTTTTAAAAAATATATTTTCTTAATGGTTTATCTTTTGTGAAAATTGTGCCTACAATATACCTAATATTACAAATATTGAAAAGGGTGCACATTTAAACTTAGCCATGGGCACCATTTTGCGAAAATACGCCACTGATGCCACATACACTATGGGCATATCTGTCTTCAGAAAAGGAAGCAGCTTTAGGCCTATACCTCAGCTGGGTGTGAGATTCCTTGTTGACAGCAATAGTTGGAATGTGAATGAAAAACCTCAGAACTGTGAGGCAGATGCTAAAGAACACTGAGCCAGCTGGCTCCTGACAATATTCTTGCAGAGCTTAGTGTACTTTTATCAGTTGGTTTATTAAAGAACCAAATTTCATGTACGAATTTTTTATTTTGAAGTCTATGGCAACTACAAATATATTTATATATTTTACAGTAAACGGGCGAAGGAAAAGAACAGATGGAGGCTCCAAACCAACTTCTCTCAACCAGGGCCAGTTTCAAGCCTGTTTGACAAATTTTATCTAAATAGGTTCCGCACCTTAAGAGGGCCACGCGCAAGTGGCGACAGAGTTAACGTTTGAAAGCTTGTGTAACCTAAGAGAAATAAACCACTACTGAAACGGGAAGTGAACAATGAAATATTATTTAGATCACTGAGATTAGATTATCAAATTTATAACTACAGCCTACTATATGCAGTTTATATACTTTGTTTTAGTTAAAGACGGGTATACTACACGAAATATGAAAGCATATAAATATTTACATCTGTAAAGTATCCCGCCATCACTTCTCTAATTGGGTCCCGCAATAGCACATTTTTGTTTTTTTGTTTGATTCCCTGGAATGATCAAACAATTAAAGCTAAGTGCTGTGGCTTACCGCTGACTGGAAGCCAACGGTGAAGAACACTCAACGAAATGTGCCGAGCGCACAGATGCATATGCAAAAAAGGCAGAAAAATAGGAAGAGCGAATGATGAGAAGGGTGGCTAACAAGCAGAAAAAGCAAGACCCATAATCGAGAATGAAAAACATAGCCCGTTTCATTTTGTGAGTGTTTGATTTTGGTGTTCAAGATGTTTCAATATTTCTTATTTACTAAACACGAAGACCTTTAATTTTAAATGTTTGTGAGCAAATTTGAGGGATGTAAAGAGCGACACTTTTGTGGTCGACTCTGGTCGACGGTTAACCTCTCTACGCTACATCTTTCAAAAACATCGAATTTGTAGTTTCCTGAAGGGAAGAATGAACGTTAGCTACAATACAGACTACTTTTCTCGAAATGTTATGCTGTTCTTCATGGCTAATTCAAAGTTTGACGAAACGAATCTCACGCTGTCTTTGCAGTTCTTACTCTTTCGATTAGTTATCCGACGAGCATGATTCACCTATCTTCAGCAGTTGAAATGTTTTGTATTAGTTGCTTCAATAACTTAAACTTTAAATTAACGTTTGCATGGTTACAACCAATTTGTGCTTTGCATTCAAGGAGGGAACTTGTTTGCTTGTTTTTGCATGAACATCTCCATCAGTATTCATATAACCAGTCTCCACGCAGGTGAAGAGTTTGAATCAATCAGCATATTTTTAATAGGAAATCGATTTCACGTAACACTACGCATATCGTCAATCCTACATTCTGCAAGCAACACTTACCGGTGAGACCCTGAAAGCCATGGCCTCTCCATCAGAAAAAGATTTGAGAAAATTACGGTTGAGTGGGAAACTTACTGGTATTTTGTATTCTTGCAATAAACTTTAAATTACTCTTGTCCCGTAATATTACTTGCATTCATAGGTGTAGGAGCAGGCAATTTTTTTTCGGTGCGAAGGATTTTTGTCCAAATTTCCCCAATTTGCCCGAAAAAACAACTGCATTTCCATGTTGGGCGCTTTTCCTCAAATCAAAGCACTTCAAGCACCATTTTTGCCCAAATTTCCCCTAACCTGACCTTCAAAAAAAAAACGTCTGCACTTCTTTAATTTTGGGTGCCATTTTTGTAAAATCAAATCACCTGCAGTGATTTTGTGAAAAGGTTTTTGACCAATTTTCCACAGATTTTTCCCAGATTTTAAGGGATCTTGCCCGGATTTTCACTAAATCAAAAGTTTTGAGGGTGCGCCTGCACCCCCGCCTCCTACACCAGTGCTTACATTGCCAAGAGATGAACAGAAATAGTCGTACTAGCCAAGCCACCCACCAATTTCTTTAACGATTAGAAAGGCGTATGTGACTGTTGCTGTGCCCCTTGTCGTAAAGCGCATTGCGCTAATTCCTTTGTTTGTGTCACTTTATACAGGTATGCAACCAAAGGAACAATTTCACTTGATGCCCATCCTACCCTAAAGTTTTGGACCAGGCGAATAGCTAAGTTTTGTGGAATATTGCAACGCCCCTGTTCATGCCTGTTGCTTGTAAGCATTGATCGGAATTGGAAGTCAATAGAATTTGGTCAGGAAGAAAGAGGCAAAGCTTCGAAGCATAAGTTGACTTCCACTGAACATGCAAAGCGGCTATAGTCCTCAGCTATAACATGCGAAGATTTTGCCTCAGTAACCACACATTCGTACCGCACGACAGGCCAAATTTGACGTTCATGGCGGGTCGCCACTTGGCGCGCTATCAAGCATTTGCTCTTTTGTCAGCGTCTACCTGATAACGTCACACGCAATAAAAAAAGAAAAAATGAGGAGCGACGCCTTCACATGGCCTGTTGCCTTTGTTTCTTTGCATTCACTGAGCTGATTCCCCCGTCGGGAACACCTTACTACAATGTGCGCGTGGCTGCATTTACTATAATCCCGTGCTGCTGCCTTTCACCCTATCAAGCACCGGCGTGTTGCTCATGGTTTTTACTGGCCATTGTAGTCGTCGTGCCAGCCCTCTGAAACTGCTGGAAAAAACTGAAGGCGCAAGCGGTCGCAGTCATTTGTTTGTCAGAGTTGAGATGCAGTTACACAAGAACTTACGTTAGACGAGAACGTATCCGAGCTATTTGCACCAGACATCACAGCTTGATTCTGTGTACGAGCCAGCCAAGGTCGCTATCCAATGTCAAGATATTGTAGCTAGGCAGGTCTATCACATTCGCATGTAAGTTTATTGTACAGTTATAATTAACAGAGCTTGGAAGCTCCCTTAAATCATGCGGGCAGAGGCCTCACATGCATCATCGCATGTAGCCATTAGATTTTTCATGATGATGATGTATTTTGTCCGCAGACACGAGGTCTATAGTGCAAACACACACTTTCTGTACAACGCAGGTTGATAAAAACGTACAGAACAGAACGTTTTACAACGGCAATGGAGGCTGATTGATAGGATTACAGACTACAGAACGTTTTGCAGCGGCGTTGAAGGCCGAACTACAGGGTTACAGGTACACATTCTTAACACTATTGTTCGCTCACCCGCAACACTTGGTACAACACTTTGCATACTTGAAACATGTTTAATATCTTGTTTAGCCGTTATGTTTAATGGAAGCCGTTATGTTCGACCAAGACCAGGTAAGAGCGCGTTTTGCAACAGTATACTTGCACCGAACTCCCTTAACATGATCACATAACATTTTACAAGATGTTATTGTCAAGTTGGTTATTACTGCAAATTTTTAAACATTCGTTGCGACTAAGGTCTTGGATACGCCGGAAAACTTCTTTCGCTGTGTGATAACCTTGCGATTGCATATGCTTGTCGTTGGATGCCGATTTCACTGCTTTACCCTTCGTTTTCCAAATAGAACGTTTTCGATGATTTTTACTCGTAGCCAATCGATTACGACGGGAACTTTCAATCCAAATTTTAAAGACTTCAAAAAAACTTTGGCAAACCACACTGAGGTAACATATGCTGCGTCAGACTTAAACAGTATACAAGGCTTTTATTTATGGAGTTCTTCATCCATGCTTTACTTGTTGGTTTTCAATGATCAAACAATTCAATAGCATCCAAGATATTCATGCATGTGACGGCGGCTTCTTATGCCTTCCATTTTCTGCTCGTGTGTGGCTGCCACTTTTACGTATCTGCGACGAATGGCCATTTGTGCAGCAATAAATCAAAAACACTTCGGCAATTAACGCGCGCCCAACGCTACTTGAATTTTGTCAGAGGAGGCGGGGTCTCTGGTCGAAGTAATTAATTTACTGCTGTGCCTCGACCCAGAAACATCGCACCGGCTGTCAAAGAGGTCGCAACAGTTTCGTTTGTGCAGCGTTTATCACATGTAAAATTTGAAAGCTGATCACTTGCAAAGATCATTGCGCCTTACTTCACATTGCACAATTTTTTTCAGTCCATTCTTTGCTATGTGCGCCCCATAATCGTAAACTTGTTTGTTGCTGGTACATTGCCATTGTGAATTGCGAATATTTACAGAGTTCTTTCGTTTGATTCAATTTACATTGGCTGCAACATCACGATTTTTCGCTAGCGAGTTATGTTAGTGAACAAACTACCGACAATAACAAGGTCCGCTTTACTTAGTAGTTATAAAGAAACGTTTTCAGCAAGTTTTGTTGAAAAAACATGCTTTATACGCAGCATATTTCTAATTTCTTAACCACATATTTATTGCATAAGTTAGACTTCACTTTTGAAATATGTTGCACTGAAAAAGAAACAACCTTCTTCTTGGAACACGTGGTGCCGTCGCAATTCAAGCAGCGATCAGGGCGTGGTGCGACGAACAGGCTGGTGTGCAGTGGTTGGGCGATTCAGGTCGAGCGCTTATGATGGCTGAGGATGACAACAAGCAAGAAGTGCAAGCGAGTGCATCAGATCAGGAACATGAGAGGTGCAATCAGCGGTTAGAAATTTCCCATGAAAGTAACGCTTTACTAGAAGAAGCAAGTAACGACGGGATTGGCTACACATCTGCAACGCCCCCTGACCAACGAGGTACACACTCGTATCAAGGCTCTTCTGGAATAACTGTGGCTGAAACAAGCTTTTGCATCGAAAGTGCTTCTAATGTTGATTGTGCTGTTCAACCTGAAACTGTTGCCGATGTTGGTATTGGTAATGATACTAGTTGTGATGAGGCAGCACTTGATGATTCAGATGAAGAACGCGAAGCAGCTGGCTCGCTGATGGCAGATAATGAACGAGTGGGGAGTCATGAAATTGTTGTTTTTAGCGTTAATGTGCCGCCCTCGGAACGACCCTGGATCCGCTTTTTGAGAAATCCGACAAAACTTTTTGGTCCAAGGGAAGCAGATCCGGCGCTAGGAAGAGTGAACCGTGAGTGACTATGCGGTGCATGCGTGTTCCTTAGCTCCTTGCCCATAATAACATGTGTAGTAGCACGCCCACACAAACACGTATTTTTCGTATAAATCAATTTTGGTGAATGTCGTCCCGAATTCTTTTAATAGGTTTTCCTGAAGCTAATCACAACCATGAGAATTCCCCCTTCAGTTACAAAAGTTGGATTCTGCGTTTGAGCCAGCGAAGGAGATTGGAGATCTTCATCGCAGTTGGCCTGTTCATGTGGCTGGCATTCTTCTTCGTGCTCGCTATTTTCATGAATGGTAAGACCGTGCCTTGCGCGTTAACGTATGTGCAGTGTTATGTAAAAGAATTGTGGAGAGAATCGGAATGCTTGTACTTTACAGCAAGTCAGCCTTCGGGTGCTTAAAAAGTTTTTAACTTTAAACAAGCAAGGCTCGATTTGTGTTGAAGACCCTAAGACTGGTCAAAGAACATGTTCGTATTACAAAAATGTCTTGAAATTTTCTATGAATCTCTGGGGGCAACTTCCACATGCGTAATGTTTCGTCAAAACGAGAACCAAATTTGCCGAAAAAATCTTATCTAAGCTTTATGATTGGAGCTAAAGCCCACCAGGTACGAGTTATAGTGTCCACCGAAAACAGTCGTTTTCCGTAAAAGCCATTCAAAGCATTTAAAAAGTTCAGTATTAATGTAGGACTACGCAGTGCGTAGTCTATTGACAATAGAATTTGTGCGCACTTTGCGGTTGCACAGCTTTTCCTATCCTTTGTAGATCCGACCAAGTTTATTCACTCAGTTCAAATCAACCTAAAGCTTAAACTTTTTTACTTAACGCGGCAAGCTTAGCGTGTCCTCGTGTCCAAGTTTTTCTGCTGTCTCTACAATCGATGAGCGGCCCTAACCAAACTTCGCCTGCATGTCTTTGCAGTCTGTTATTTTACATCCTACGTCCGTGTTGATTTTTAAGAACAATGCAGATTGTTGCTCGGTATTAAATAACAAAGGCTCGTGTGCTTGGAAACAAGCAAATGCATGCAGATTTCGAAGTCAGATGGCGTGCATGACTTTTGAGCTCCTTGCCGTAAATGTTGATTGACAAATATTCCAAAACGCAATTCACTTTTTTGAAGTACGACCATATAAAGTGCATGAAGCTCATGGATGCATAAAAGTTCGAAGTTATAACCCATTGTTCATTCATTTTCATTACCACTTTTTCTCTGAGGATCGCGGCGCAGCAGCCCAAGGAGGACTCGAAATAACTCATGATTTTCAGCAATCTCTGAATTCTGCTGGCTCCACATTAAGATGGGACCAAGCCAGGTCGGAGATGTAGTCACTCCAACTAATCCTTGGACTATCTGTGGGGGTGCTTTCCCGTGAGTATAACCAGCAGGACTTGCCTCGCCAATCCTTCCTGGGACATTCTGGACACATGACCAACGTACCTGGCATCACTATATTCGGAAAAGTAGCTTGACATACGGGGCTTTGCAAATTTCACAGTTGCGCACTTTGTCGCGAAGTGTAAACTCTTCGCAAAAATCCCATCTATTCCGCTGGCACTTGAGAAAGCACTCTTTCAGTTATTACTCAAGATTATGACCTTAGGTGAAGATCGGAACAAAGACCGATATAAAAAGTGACAGCTTTTCGATGTTTGAAGCCTCCCGTTTAGTGAATACAGAGGGATAAAGCTCACGCAGAACTGCATTTGTTTTGCCAATCGATATATCAATCTTCCTGTTCCGCCTTCCGTCACTCGTAAACACCAGCCCAAAGAACTTGAGCTCCCTACCTGCTGCAGTGTATTGCCGCTTAACTTGCAGCCTACAATGCCTTGTTTTCTGGAGAAACATGCCTTGATCTTCTAGTGCTGATTTTCATTCGGGTCGGTTGCACGCAGCTGAAAATCGATCAAGTGCCAGGTAAAGACTCTGTTCGGAAGAAGCAGGCAGCACTAAATCGTCCGCGAAAAGCAAACGGTCAACGCCGCAGCTCACAATATTTGTGTGACTCACCCTTGTCGGAGTCCAACCCGCGAATTTTTCGAACGAGCTCTTCTGCCTAAAGCCCGAGGGCTGTCCTTCCTCACGCGCGCGACGACCAATGCGCAATGGGTTTTGCTTTATTTTGCGCATATCATGGTAATAGCTGACCAAATTATACCATCGGATAAACCGATCGCGCCATTTATTCAGCAACTTTTTCGAAACCAGGGCGTACCGCAGGAAGGCGTTGCTGTGGGCACATTTATGTGGGTGAGGCCTTGCACTGGAGTCTACTGCAAGCGCAGTCACGCGGCAATCTCTACACTTGAAATTGTGCTATCACTTTTCGTCAAGGGACGGACAGGGTGAACAATGCTTGTGGTCCCTCTTCTGGCACAACGTTCCCGAAACTTGTTGTTAAATATCAAAACTTGTTTTTAGCTTTTCCGACGAATCAGTTTTGTAACCAGTAGAAAGTCTTTCTGCTCAATGCCATCAGGCCTGCGCAAGTTAGAAGAGCTTGCTGCCAGTCCCTACTCTATTGCGCGCTTCCACATTTTTCCCGTTTCGTATGCGCAGACAATAAGCGGAAAGTAGAATATTCATCAAATAGATATCCCCGCAGTAACAGCAGATCTTGAGCCTGCTCTTTCAGGTGATGGGGATTGCGACATATTTCCATTACTGCTTACTTTGATGGGTGTCCTCCCCAGTTGCTCAAGACGAATGAATCTAACTGTGGTGGATACGGAACGTTTAGTTTTTTAGCCTAATTTTTATATGCAGCCGCGCATAGCTCAGTTACTGACAGTTAACGCTGTAGAATATTAGTAAGAGAAGCTCCAGTCTTGTTTCTGGTGAGTAGGTTAATGCGCTTATGATCCATAGCCGTACCATAATCGTGGTAATGATTTCTGACGTAGAGAGAGAACTTGGCAAATGATTTTGGGTTTTGGTTAAAAATAAAAAAATCATATGGTCAACTTATTTCAAAATATTTTGTGTGCATTTAAAATACTTGAATAGGCAGGTGTTGTGTTTTTTTGTTCTCACCGGCCTTCCCAAAACTTTCCTTCCTGGTTTAAACGAGCTCACATGAATTATTACGATATGTACTATGCGTACTCACACATCTGCGATAGAATGAATAGTTGGTTCAAACAGTTAGTGCTTACGGAGTATTGTGCTAAAAAATTATAATGTGAGGTCGTCAAACGCAACATTAAGAGCGAATATTCCCACTTCAAGCTTAGTGGCTGTTGCTTGGCGCGTTTGTTACTTTACTGTCGTTGAGATTTCGCAACTTATGCATGCAAGGACTCGAGCGACCATTTGAAACCGAGGGAAACTTGGGAGCCTTGTGAAGTCGCACGATTTCGTTAAAATTATCAATGTTTTTAAGGACCATCTGGTTTTGGAGGAGCATGAGCTTAAACTGATTGTGCCAGTTATTGTTCTACTTCGCACTTGTTTCTTTCGCCGTTTCAGAACGATTTCGTAGATAATTAGTAACGCCGACGTGAGTTGCTATTAATGTTTTTTTGTATTGTAGGAAAAGCTCACAAACACGGTGACACAACTCCTGGCCCAGGGCTTGACATGGGTAATGTTCATGTCGAAAGTCCGCCAACAACGTTGACAGGTATACCTGTGACAAAATGAGTTGCTCTTTTTTTAACTATCGTGGTGTATTTACAAAGACCTGGTCAACTGCCAAAACGTACGCTCGCAGAATGGTCAACCTGCAGTTTCGTTGCCCTTTCGCAGGCATTAGACGTGTACACTGAAATAATCGCCACGAGGGAGGTACGCATTTTAAATGACAAATGCGATTTTGCCAAATCCCGGAAATTATCTAAGTTTGCTTTGGGGAACGACTGTGTGCACAAGCAAGACGCGTGTGGAGGTTCGGTGTTCAGTAACTAGGTCAGAGCGATTTGCTGTTACTTCGCCGTTGCCGGCGGTGACTTTTAGCTGAGAGCCCGCTGTCTCGCAACGCTTGACGGCTTTTCCAATGCGTAATGTTTTATACACCACGTGGTTGCTACCTTCGTGGCTAAGAGGAAAGAGACTGTGGTTGATACTCAGAATACCGCAAGAAAAACCCACGATTTTGTACCTGGGCGTTTGTATAAAGTTGGTGTACTCTATTGCGTACTGGCAATTTGTTACGTAACAGTACCATATTGATATTTTGGAACTACTTACCAGTGTTTATAGTCGGTATTTTCGTTTTGACACAACTCTGCCAGTTGCCAAGTACGTTGCATCAACTCCATTTTCGTCAGTGGTCCTGATATGCACCATTATGGCTTAATTCGAGCGTTTTTCAACCATGTTGTGACTGCATCTCGTGAAGATACTTCGTACTTTTCCCATGCAAGGCCGAAGCGCGTATCTTCCCGCCATTGGCCATGTCGAAAATTCCCAGGTTTACTGCTCGGGGCGAGCAAAACATGCGTTCTAAATCACTGCAGCACTATTCTTAACACTCCACTTAGCAATTAGATAAAGGGTAGTCGCGACGAAGTTGCTTTGAAGGACGTATGGTAGATAGCAAGGTACACTTTGCAACTTCCTAGCAGGACGTTTATTTCACTTTACTTTAGTCCCAACCATAATGGCAGGCTCATGTTCCGTAATCAGTTTCCAAATTATTAACACTTTACGCAGTCCAAGTTCATATTCCGAACGTTACTACTGAGCCGATAACATCAGAGAAGACCGCAAAGACGGAAGGCAAAACGATGATAACCAGCAGTCACGTTCAAGTGAATGGCAGCCTATCTTCCATCTACCACACTTCAACCAAAATTTCGCCAACTGCCAGTTCAGCAGGTAAGCGAACGAGCCTCGGTTTTCTGAAAGCAAATTTTCATGAGCAACGATAAATGAAAATATGAAAATTTTATTCATTCCTGAAAATTCACGAATAGCATTTTTTGAAAGCGTACGCACAACGGAAATACTGCGACCGTTTAATAAAATTTGTCAAAAGCGTTCTGTCCAAGTCTTCAACTACTTTGCTGTTTTTTCATAAGCACCCACATATAGCTCTGATATTGGAGCAATAACAACGAATGACTCACTGGATTAAACCATATGGGTTATCGGCTGTCGCGTTTCTTTTACGTTCACCTTTCAAGACTCATTTTCAACCACATTTCAGCATAGCGCAATCAGTTCGGCGTGTCGGTTCTTGCCGCGTAATACCTTGGGCATTCGCCCAATTTCAAGTGATGTAATTCTTGGCGCCATTTCGTTTTCTATTCAGTCGAGCGTGAGTTAGATTGCCACCTTAGGCTTTCACTTCGTACTTGAGGAGTTGCGCAGTGTCGGCCGCTTAGGTGGATTGAATTGTCAAGAGGAAGCGCACGCCGGGCTTACGACGACAACTAAATAAATTTTGTCTCACCTTGTTCGCCATATGTGAAAGCGCTGTAACGTTGTCTCTACGCTATCCGCCCAGTTTTCCAATGTTTTATCACCTTATAATTTTTGACTTTTCACAGTTTTGATTTTTCGACTGTCGGCTTGTTTTTTGCTAAGTGTCACACATTCTGAGTCACTGTATAATTTGCGCACGATCAATTAGCACAATAGTTTTTCAGTGTTCACTCTGACTCACTGCATTGTTTGACCACAGTTTACTTCATGTATGCACCGATATGCGGGCTGGAGTAACCAGAAATTTCCTGGGTTTAATGTTGAGCTACTTTTCAGGTTTCGTTGGTGCATTTGTTATTTCAGTTTCCGCGCAAAGCAACTCGAGTCGAAGCACAGATGTTGGCGCAACTACTTACGACCCGTCGTTGCTCGAAACCCGGTCAACATCCACGAGACCTTCACTGCAGGAAGAAACGACAAGGCCGCCAGACCCACAGAAGACAATTCCTGCTGAAACCCCGACTGCTGAACTGAACCTCGTGCAAACATCCAGCAAACAGTCGCACGCAGCTTCCACGACTGCTGCAACTTTTTCCAGCTCAACTGCGAAAGATGTTGAAATCGGACTTGACAAGTTTTTGGCCAACCGTGTTTCGTATTCTGACACGAGGCCTTTGGATTTTTTGTCGCTTCTTGAAAATGGTAAGGGGTTTCAAGAACATTTTGTAAATTTTGAACTAAGGCCAATCTGTGACAGTAAGTAGCGTTCCTGTCATGAACTTCTTAATTGGTGAAGTNATGGTTGTGAATGAAAAATGGTTCATGGTCGTTTTGCATCGTGCTGAGCTGTATTTGTAGGTACCACTCTTTTGATTTCTCGGTACNATCACAGCATAGCGTTTCCCAACCAGTGGGCCGTGAAACTTTCAGGAGGCCTGCGAAGTATTTCAAAATGTTATAATTTTCCGGTATTTAACAAAAGCGTTTCTTGAATGCAACGTTGCGCATGAACCTGTCTCCCATCAATCCTCAACTTGATCTTATCACGTCTAATAAGCAAGCTCAAGTTTCTCATTAACAGTAAATTGGATGTGTTGTTATTATTTGGTTTATCATGTATTGTTTTCGTTGCTAGTGGGCCCCACAAAAATTGTCACTGAAAGTGGCTGTAAGCTGAAAAAGTTTGGAATGACGACGAGAGCGCTTTTCGCTCACGTACACCAAACACCTCGACACAGGGTATTCAAGTTTGAAGCCAAGGCGCAATACTCTGCTGGCAGACGTTACTTACAAAAACCTTCCTAGTGACTCCATAGATTTTTCTATCAGGTTTTTTGTTCGGGCATTGTCGTGAAAAGAGTTCAGTCTTAGTAAGTGTGAGGTTTATAAACTACATGCTTTTGAGTTAAGAAACACTGTAGTGTGAGATGGTGAAAAACTGAAAATGCATGATGCTTGACTTATCCCGTGTGTGGCGGAGTGAAAAGTAAACACCAGAGTGACTAGGCAGTGAACACCAAGCTCTTTACTTGAATCCCGTTTTTTGAGTCAAATCCTCTTTGTCCAAAGTCGCACGTTGAATGTGTCGTGCAGAGCAACCTACAAAGAAATACTGAATGCTGATCTTGCTCAGGAGATTAACTGGGTCGCGCGAAACGGTTTATTCTGAAGCCGACGGGTTGCGTCTATCGTTTGTGTGATTTAATTCGGTAACTGGAAATGTCGGGAGCGCGATGAAATTCCCTTGTCAACTCAGCTTGATAACGATGTGCAGTCCTGCAAAGGGTTGAGGCGGACTACCCGGAAATATGCGGCGGTTATCGAGTCAAAAATCGGTCGCAGTAAGAAGATTTTAGCGAAGCAATGCATAATTTTTCGCATGGCCTTATGTTTTGCGATTAATCTGGAAGCTTCAACGTTTTCTACTGGGCATCTTCGCGTTCACCTCACGCTGGTTTTTGTACTGCCTCTATAGATCCTGTTCCAAACAAAGACGAACCCATTTAAGAGAGCATCTCGTTGTGTCGATGAAAACTTGACACATGAATGGTCAAAGCGAATTGTTGAATATTTTATTACATATTAGACTTTTTGCTGTCAGGTGAAGTGTTTCATTAAACAGAATACAGTATTAACAATTACTCATTGATTTTATTATTTAAAGAAACAGTTGTTGCAACATTTTTAGATATGCTTCCGCGTGATACGCTTAAAATGGTAATTAGAACAGAAAATACCGACGGTGAAAGAAGCGTCTTTGAGTGTGTTGGAACACCAAGCCAGTTTTTAAACAAGAGTTTCGACTTAAGCGTTGTTGCCGGCAGTTCGCTTTGTCGTTGCGCGATGCATTTTTCCTGTAGGTGCTTTGTAATTTGGCCCAGCATACTTTTTGAGTCAATTTATGCGAAGGGAAGCTTGCAGTAAGTTTCTCTATGGAAGTGAATATAAACTGTTGACGAAAGCCGCGGCGTGGTTTTCGTCATATCTTACTTTTGTTAAGCTTGAAGATTTTCTCTGCGGCACTAATTCAACTAGCACATTATCTTCGTAGAGCAATTTTTGCCACTTGCATACACTATCTGTCTGCATCTTCAGTGACCTTTGACATGAAGGACGTTTTAACCTTCAGCCAAATGTGCTTCTTGAAACGGTAATTTAAATGCATAGATTACTTAGGTACTCGCAATGGCTTGAGATTATTTTCCCTACACTTGCTGCCAACACAAAAAAAACTTCTTTTCCTCAACTTACTGCAACGTCAACAGGCTTTTTTTCCGAGAAAAATACGTCTGTTTTCGTTTCTTAAATTCTATATGCCGTATTTGTGACTGTAAATCTAGATAATTTTTAGCTTTCATTGTTGAGGGATTTTACATAAATAGTTGTTTTTCTTAAGTTTTGCCCTTACTTTTTTCAGCATTTACTGCCTCTCATGGTGAATTTAAGAGTTTAATTCCCTGCGCAAGATTCACACTGAGTGTCGTGATCACATCGTGTCAATAAGGTCCGCAAGTCACTTTGCAGTAGTGGGTTGCCCTTCTGTTGATGCTATTGTAGCTTCCACAATGAAGTAGTGCTTTGTTTTTACAGCCTCTTCCACCACATGTATCGTTTTCTGCATTATTATATTACCAACCATCCAATTTGATGATTCAAAATTAGCGTGACTTATGTGTAGACCAAGCACCGGTGTGTGCTCGTTAGGATTTTACGAAGAAAAAAGTTCTTTAGAGGCGTGCAATTAGAACTTGTCTAAAGGCCAATCTACACTGAGGAGATGCCAGAAGTAGCCGTGCACGATTCTTTGTTTGTTTTTTTTTGTTGGGTCGGGTAATTCTGCGCTCGTGCACGGCTCCGCACGGCAACTCCTGGGCGCAATAAAATAAACAAAGAATCGTGCGCGGCTACTCCTGGCAACTCCTCAGTGTATATTGGCCTCGACTCTTCCGCTAGACATTTCAAGACTTGGCTAGACGTTTTAAGACTTGGAAGATTCCCGAAATAGATTGTGGTTATAACCTAAGAAAGTTTGTAGAAAAGTTTGCAAGCGATATCATTTTTTGTCAGAAAAAAACTTTAAAAAAACTGGTTTCAGCCCTTGTACGAAACGATCAGTGATTACAGAGCTTGAGTGATGTCGGGTAGCACGTGTCAAGCCCTGCCGATACGGTTCAGCGAACCAGTTCAAGTACACCTTCACAAAGATTGATATGTCTGCTGTGAGTTGTGCTCCTTCGCGTGACGTACAATTATGGGCAAGAGCCAGTCATCCTCGCCATTACGAACGCGAAACGAACCTGAGCGCAAATCGGCTGCATGCTGTCCTTAGACAACTGCTATTCAAGTACTCCACAAAGGTGAAAATTGAGTAAATCAATCGACAAAATTTTTATAGTAAATCGATTTAACGTAACGTTACATATCCTCAGTCCTAAAATCTCATTAAAACATAATATATTTTGGGACGGAGGATGCGTAGTGTTACGTGAAATCGATTTTATATGAAAAATTGCCGATTGATTCACTCGTTTGTCATCCTTGTGGAGACTAGTTACTTGAGTACCCATATGCGCAAGTTTGAATCATCGCAAAAAGAAGAGAATAGAGCCCTGTCCACTGATTTCTCGTAAGCTTATAGCAAACCTAGAACTTCAATCGTCGTGGACAACTGCTAGCCATTATCTCATTCGTGCACTGTCAGTGGGAATGTGTGTAGTCGAAACACGAGCCATTTCCTGATTTTGAAAGCCTTGCGTGGTGCGCTTTATAGAAACAATTTGTTGTTACCTGCAGACGTGGTCGCCATGGAACGCTGCATATTTTTGGGTGAAAAGAAAGACAGACCGTTACGTGCGGGTGCAATACTGCATCCTGTGTGCTTAAGCCCCCACTCTCATTTCACCCGCTCTGCCAGTTTGACTTTACAAGATAGCATTACATACCTTGGCAGAACGGTGCGTAGTAGATCTTGAGAAAGTCGACGAGCCATCTGATCTTGTTGAACTTTGCGCATAGTCTGAGTTTCAGCCGCGCAATAAACGTGTTGTACGTCATTCATTTCGTGGTGGTGCTTGTTCAAGGTGGAATGCGGTAATCGCACACTCGTCGGACGCCGGCATAACTGCTGCGGTTCTCTTGTGGTTTTTAACTTTTCAAAGCTGATTTCACGTCAAGCTATGGTGCGCATAAGTTATCCATCACTGCCACATTCTTTATGCTCGTCAAAGTAAAAGAAGGCCAAGTGCCATCTGTGGGCATTTCTTGTACTTGTAGATTCTAGAAGCTTAATTAGACAAGGGAGACACTGTCTTTGCTGTGGGTTTTTGTCTATGCCAATTGCCGTCATTGCGAATAAATTCCGAAACCTTTAACCCTTATGATTTGTTCCTGATGTTTTTTTTCTATGAAAATTTGCAACAGGTTTATAGTGCACTACCATAACGTCATTATTATTTGAACAAGATCAGCGAACTCGTTTCGACGATAAAACGCATGGAACGTTACTCCACGTGGTGGATGTACATTTCGTGAGAAATGCGTACAGTGGAGTCAAATTGCCGATACCTTTGCAAGATACTGAAAAGTATATATGAGTTACATTTTTGGTGCTGTTTCCGTCGAACCCGGTATGCTAATCGCTTTGGGAAGTGGATGTTTTACAAGTTGTGCGAAGTGTTCTACATGTAGCAAGAATACTAATGTCTGCACGTTTTGTACTGTTCTTCACGCAGTGATTGAGCCAATTGTTTTGAAGTTAGCAACATTAAGTTTTCAACTGACAACGAATCAGTTGCTGTAGACCTGAAAAAATCAGCTGGATTTATCGTTTTTTGTGTGTAAAACTCCCATCGTTCTCAGCGACGATGTAAACTGACTAATTTCCCGATTAGATTTATCAGCGGTTTTTCAAGGCTACATATTTCATTTGGATGAAACGCGTTGCGGAAGCTTGTGAGTTGTGACGTTAGGTGGCTATAAACTGCGCATACGTTGACTGTGCCTACAGACCACTCCCTTAGCACCCAAGCCTTCCTGGTTGCCGTTCATCAATCGATCGCAACGGTCACGCTTCTCTGGAATCTTTTCTTTGTCCCCATTGGTTGAAAGTCATCGTACGATGTTCGCGCAGCTCTGGAGAGTTTATTACCTTTTTCGCAGATAGACATTGCTTTTCTCAAAACATCCACCTTCGACACTCAACCCCGTTTTTTTTCGCGTTGAGTAGGTCACTGCTTGTTACAAGTTCTGGATTCTACGCGTTGTTCTTATACACGGCATAAGCTGGCATTTTGTTTTTGAAAATGCAAGATTTTCTCTTTGCTGCTTCTGTGGTATATTTAATTGATTTTTTGCGACTCGGCAAGTTTGTCACACACGGCTCTTGAAAGTGATCTATTGGATATATTCAGCCCGCTAGCATCTGTTCCCACACGAACAGCCAAGCAGGACTTGACGCAGAGGGTTGTTCCCCTGCTGTACTATGCCGTTTCCGTCGTGCGGTCACCGATTAGACTAGATGGTGATAAATAAAGTTGAATTCTTCGCTCAAATGCACTTCATTTGTCGTTTTTTCTTAACTCTCGTGGAATTCACCAGTCCGCTTTATGAATGAGTTCCGTCGTGCATTCAGACTGAACAACAGCTGGCCTGTGTAGCGCATCTTGAAACCGATCCTACCAATCTTGTTTGCACTGGCGTGGCTGACCAATGAAGTGAATGAGCCGGCATGAGCAATCGGCATTACGTCATCGACGCAGTGCCGTCTCGATTTCAAGCAGCGTGCTCTTGCGGCGTCGCCGCGACCAAAGTGCTTGCTTTCCACTAAATTATGAATTGGCTTCGAGCTGACAAGGACCCGGTCACGTTTCCCTTTTCTAGAGTAGCGCGTTAACTCCCTCGTTGATGCCAGGTCAGTACGGAGGCGTAAACTTACGGCAATGGAATAGGTATAACAAATACAAATTATGAGAAAACGGCAATGGATTAGATGTAACAGATACAAATTATGAGAAAGTTAAACTGTACCTTAATTCGTCGCAGTGATCTGAACAACCAACAGCGTTGAGGGAGATAATGGCAAACGGGTGAACTCATGTGCGAGCATGTAAACATGCGAATGCAAAAAAATGTAAAGGCTGTCGCTGAGCAAAATAGATCGCCAACTGTACCACGACACCCTACACTGCGACTGCGGTACAGCTCTGCCTTACTTCGAGCAGACGAGCATCTGTTAACTCGTGGATGTAGGTACATTTCAATGTTGCCACTTTGTAGGTATTTCTCCCTACGGTAGGGATTTTTGGACTTTTGTAGTGTGTAGGGAATCCTTAAGAGAGATTCATTCATAATTTGTAGGGGATGTTTTCAGGCATAAGGCACTGTAGCTAGGAGGGAAAAGTTAAGAATAGTCATGAATTTGATCATTACAATAAAAACTGACATATGTTCACTCATTATGTACCTAATGATGGGTGTGGGTAACCCCAACTTCAACGTTTGTCACAACTTACCAGTTAAGCCTACACCTGCATTGCTTACCCGATGAGTGAGTGGGTTTGCATGGCCGCAGTTGGTAGTTAATGGTTGCGGTTGAAGTAGGAGTCTCCAAACTACGGCCCGCGGATCAAATCTTTATCAATAATGGAAGAATAATATTTTTGCGATAACATTTGTTGATTTGGTAGAATGACACCTATCCTAAAACATTACATTACGTTAGATGTTCGGTCCTTGAACTGTTGTGTGATAGCTAATGTGGCCCTCGGGCAAAAAAGTTTGGACACCCCTGGGTTAAAGGAAACAACGGGTTTCATTTCAGAAAACCTTCACAGTATGTGACTTACGTGCTGCTTGAACGGCGCACACTTTGGTTGTTGATCTAATCCAGCAATGCCGCGGGAATATCCCTTCCAAGACCAGCACAGGTCAGGCTTAACCGCCCTAGTACTGTGGCCGGACGGTTTCACTCACTAACATTTGTACATGGGGCCTGGCTCCATCAGCACCTTACGAAAGTGGCACCGAGAAACATACCGCAGATTATATTGCCCTGGACTGTCCGAAACACTGACCTCCTAATTTGTCATGTGTTCTGGCGGCTTTAGATGATGAAATCATAAACTCAGTGCATAAACTGGTGTTTCAGTGCACGCCCCAATCTCGCTTGGCTGAGTGGTATGAGAATAATTAGCAACCAATAGAACACGACGACGACGAGCATTGCTGCGCAGGACAGTATGGACACTAGGCACGTTTTAATCTTATTTTGGTAGAGGCTGGTAATTTGTTAGAAGTATAGGAAAGAATCTTTTCAAATATAAATGTGATCAAAAGCAAACTTAGGAATCGTCTTCAGATAATTACCCTTTAGACAGTTAAAACGTTTTGTTAAGTTTCCAGTCGACTCCATCGTCACCCCCACATGGACCCACCTATGTGAAAGCTAGAAAAACTTACATGAATAAGGTGTCTGTGGTAGATTGTAACAATGCAGAAGAAGAGGGTGGTAGCTTGGATACAAGATATTTGAAAACTGCTTCTTTGATATATCTTGTTCTTCCATTCCTCTTTTTATTCAGAAAGCACAAGCATTTGCAATCGAAAATTTTGTGCAAGGGTTGTGCTTTTACTTTTTATACACATTTGCAACCAGATTAAAAGTCAAGCAATGAAACAGCTCTTTTGGTTAAAAATGTGAACTACACTAGGTTAAATACAATTACCAAGTTGAAACAAACCAGTAACCAGATGGCGACTCTTCCCTAAGATACGCCATTGCTTAATCACAATAACATCCTGGACAATACAAAAACGTGTGTTTAGAAACCAACCAATTTTATCAAATACTCGTATATAGAATCTAATCTTATTATTTTTAATTATCAAAGATAAAAGCAGCTTCAACGATAAAAGTAGTTCACCACGCATTAATAAAATTTCCTTCACACTACTACTTGTATTTTCATTTTCAATTCCTTTATAACTTTTACTTTCGTTTTCATCTGGGTCATTATATGCCTTTCAAAATCATGTATATGAGATCATTTTGTTTTAAAAAGATGACACCTTACGAAAGAAACGCTGCAGTTACATTTCAAAACATTGGTGATTGGTGATATATTGAATTTTTAACCTGAAGAACTGTTGCATTGCTTGCTTGTGTTTTCAGTAAGAAACAATTTTTCCCACTGCAAAATCTAAGTGTTATTCTGGAATGGTATTAGCTTGTGGTGGATCCAGGCAGCGTGAGTGTTTTAAGTCTTAAAACTTGTGCTGCCCCACTTACAATGCATATCTTGTGTTCTAATTAAGGGTGTCCGTTTTTTTCACGTTTTTAGTAACGTGTGTCTAATTTTTTCATTAAAAATATGACTGCATTCTAGTAGGATTTTGTATAGTTCGTATTATGCCCACCAGGAAGAACTGTCATGCAAGCTTTGTCGTGCTGATATGATGGCATCAATGTCAATCTTCTGCACCTAGTCACCAACCAGAGAGAAGTCCCATGTGACCGGACTTTTGCCTGAACTTGGAATAAAACCCCTTGGTCCGCGGTGCTTCAAATTAAACGAATGAACACGCTTCATCTTAAGCGGCTTGTGACGGTCTAATTTCAACCAACTACAGTGATTTGGGGTGAAACGTTTGATTTGCTGCTGTAGAACTTTTTTAAATATCAGTATTACCCGAAGTGTATTAAACTTGGTGTCGACATGCTGTTGGCGTAATTGGATTGAAGTCCATTTTTGTGACTAGACATATTTCGCACCTTCGTGAACGGCGAAAGTTGGATAAAATCCTTATTTCATGCTTTCGGTTCAAAATCAAGTTTAACTTTTGTCAGTTTTTGCATCGTTCATTTCAAACGGAACGTGGGTGCTTTTCCACCTCAGCTTGAAAGTTACGTCAATCAGGTCGAAGGAAAGGTAAATTTACGACCAAGTTGGTATGTCGTGTAACCACTTTGGTCACTGACCCTGAAGACAGGATTCAATGAATGTCGCTATTGGTTTCAGGCAATAAAGTTGGGTGTTTGACAAGCACATACAGAGTGTAAAATACCCCCACTATTTCACCAACGATTATATACATGTATACGTAGCCACTCAAAATAGCTCCAGCATGTTATGTCAAGGAGGCTTCAAAGCAAATATTCTTATTGTATGTTTTGAACCTCAAAGGGCGAAATGATCTTAAAAATTTCTGATTGAATTTTGAGCTCATACCTAACAGTCGCGAAAAGAAATGTGCGCTTCAGCTGCTCGTTACCTCGATTGTTTTTGTTTCATAGTAACCTTAGGGCTAGGCGTTGCTCACTTCCATCCTCGCGTGTTTATGACGTGCAGCCAATGCTTAGCTTGTTGTATAATGTTTTCGGCAGAGAAATCGCACGACTACTGGATTGGTGTTGGTCGAGGAGATATTACCGGTCCTGCAGCAGATGCGAATATGGTAAGTCACCGTCAATCTCCGTTCGATTGGATGAAGTTGCCGACAACCTTGCTGCGCTTTCTAGCTTGCTCCTTATCATACATCCTGACCACTTTGGAGGCGAACTTCTTAAATCTTCCGAAAGAAAGTAGAGATCGGCCGAAAGGATTTTTAGGACTAATACCGATAAAATTCATGAAGTTGGACTTGATAAATCATAGGTGGAGCAACAACTTGGGCTTTCGAACACTCCGTGCAAAACAACAGCGTAGTGGCGTTAATGAGGAAATATTGTCGATACACATCGGCAGAATTTTCGCATCGGCAACGTCGTTATATTGGCATGGTGATGTGTCAGTCGAACTCTGCATCGTTCGTTACCTCTCTAGAGAAGAAAGCACAGATTCGCATTGAGTTTTGTGCTCGTGTAAATGGATTATTTTGCGTTTCTCGGCTTGCGGTGACATTCAAACTCCCGCCTTTTGCAGATGGGCTACGCAAACCCGAATCAGGTTGCTGGCGGAATCCACTTTCGACAGTACGCAAGGTCATATATTGTTCAGCAAGGCAGCACTAGAATCGTGTTCGTCAATGTGGATGCCTGCATGGGTTCGATGCTTGTCAAGCTTGAGGTATGGGGCCATTTTATTGCAACCAAACGACCGCGGCAGGCATGCGGTATTAGGAATAAGTTCAAAGTTGTGATGGAAAGCTGTTGTTTTTGTGTAAATCGTTGTTTTATTGATTACACCAGTAAATCCCGAGCACACTTTCCCTAACAGTCTGACGAAAGTTTTCAAGGTTTTTATAAGCTACATGGTAGACGGGTCTAAGACCGCCGGTTTTTAATCTTTTTTAGGCTGCGACCAGTGGAGGTTTTAAGGGAGGCCTGGGTGAGCCATGCCCCCTCAGATTTTTGGCTGGCTCTCTGATTGCCCCCCAAGTTTGTGCTTAATTTCACGTTCAAGTTCGTTTGATGGACATATACAGCAGATGACTTTCAGCCAGCAAAATTTTAAACAATTGGAAGGCTTTCTGGCGACGGTTCTGGCGATTTTCTCAAGCCTATGTTGGGTTGGATAGGGTTAAACATAGCAAATCAATCTTCATTACGACGAAAAATCACCATGCAGGAAAGACATTTGTTGGCCCCCCTACTTTTTTCCTTGGCTCCGCAGTGCCCCCCCCAGTTTTTCATTCTAGAATCACCACTGACTGCGACGCATTTTTCAAACAGATAACGGAATGACCAGTGGCGTAATTGACGGGTGGCAAGGGGGCGAGCCGACCTCCTGGCAAGCTAAATGTAAAAACTGGACCCCCGTTAGTTGACATTTTGATTTTTAGCATTCTTTAGGTTGTTTTTGTTTTTTTTAGCCAGTGCAGACATCCACGACATCCAGAGATTTGTTATCATTTCTTAGCTTTTTCCTGACTAGCGGGCCCCTACGATACCAATGGGTTCCCTTCAGCTAAGCTTTCCCCCCTGGCTCAAACCTGTAGTTACGCCACTGGGTATCACGCACCACAACTTGCAAGTTTCAACCAAAACTGAAGTATTGAACACATGTCAAATGTTAGCTACTGAATAAGGTAGTACGTTTTGTTTTCATTTTTGTTTTCATACGCAAGAAGCGGACCATGCGCGAAAGTGCAAATGTGTTTTGGTGCGTTTAACCACAACTGGATTTTGTTAACGGGACAGCGCATTCGATGCAATGTTCTAAGTGTTGTAAAATACTGACTAAATACTACGGTTGAATTAGCTTTTGGATTGATTTCCAATTTTTTTGAAAAGAATTTGGTGAATCGTCCACTTCTACACGAAGTTATGTTCACTGTAGTGAATGTCTTTCTTGATTTGTGATCTGTGTCTTATAGCAATGCCAATTGTATTCGAATCGTATTTTTTACATATGCTCACCGTCCAGTAATATAAACAAAATATGTTAGTAGCTTTATTGATGCGCGAGAAATGGTTACCTTAAATTTTTTATGAAACCGAGACCACACACAACGAGATCCAGTAACAAGTGAGCGAAATGTGAATGATGTGCAACACTGGTTATAAGCGCACCAGTGTGCGGTGGCTGGAAGTTATGGAAAGACTGAATCAAAGAACCAGGAAGCAAAATCTCAAACGTGTGAATTGAAATGACGTTGGTCTTTGTTTTATTCAGGTGCTGAAGAAGCTGAAGAAGATGTACGGCGACCTATACAACGCGGAAAACGTTTGCATCAGCGGCACCCACACTCACTCAGCGCCAGCAGGTTGGCCATTTCTTCTTGAGTTATTTTTAAACTTATCGTCACCAGTGTTCACTCTAATTTTATTATCTTCGTGTGGGCAGGAACATGCGCTTATGCAGGTTTTCGCAAACACTTAAATTGTGCGCAGCTGTTGCTGCAATCAGAAAGTAAAACCACTTCTGCGTCACTTAAAAGCACTCGTGTTTCTGTATGCTTTCGAGGAATCAGTCGACTGCCATCTGCTTTCGTCTTTTTGCGATGATTCAAACTTGCACATACCTCTATTCAA
>JGI24158J21664_10000473_pt1 | contig 36728 bp, 21 predicted proteins | sample Ectturendosymbi3_FD_21664 | JGI IMG/M metagenome (IMG submission 21664) | reverse complement strand
CCAGACTTTTGATCGACTGATATTTAGCACATCGACTTTTTCTGGAACAAGGTGGTACATGATGACAGTACGGGACACACAAATGGTACGCGATCAGCAAAGGTTTGAGAACCACTGAAGTAAAATAATATGGCTAAAAAGGAGCAAGGGGTGTAGGATCTGTCCTTCTGCTCGGGGTGTGGGGGGCAAAGCCGAGCTGAAAAACCTTGCTCTAACACAGAGAACGCCTTTCTGTATTGAGAATGTCATTTAGTTGCTTGAAAGATAAACGCAAGAAACCAAAATCATAAAATCAGTGGTTGCTTCTACACATGCTGTTAATTTCAGATCCTTTAAAAATGTTCATATTAATAGATTGCATAATGCCAACATTTTTTGGAATACGCTGTATATATAGAACAAGAAGCTTTCTTTCTTTGCGAGACGCGTTATTTGCAAAAGAGGAGGTTGCAGTCATGGGCGTCGGATAGACTTTTTCCACGGGGGGCCTGTAGCGGATTTTCCAGAGGTAGCCATGAACATTTTTCCAGGGGGGGCCAAAAGTGGTGAAATTTATTTTTTCCTTCTCGAAACTAAGAAAACGACCTTCTTTTGCTAAAAATGTAACAGAAAAATGTCAACTTTCAAAATCTAGTCAAGACCCCCCCTTCCGACCCCCATGGTTGCAGTCACCAGACCTGGTCTCGAAAACGCTTCGGCATGACCCTGACCATAACAAATTGCTCTGAACAGACAATATCGTTGAGTCAAATCAACTCGTACAACTTCTGGCAAACCGTGCCATGACTCAGTGGTAAATACAGACACGTTTACCCATGTGGGGCAGCTGCCCAAGATGTTTGTTTCACACCAACTGCTAAGTTTCATCCATAAGCTACCTAAGAGGCCTCAAACCGCTATTGCTGCAGATAGCTTGACTTCATACAATGACAGCAAACATTTGCAGCATTTTGAGTGTTTAGGGCCGGTCATGATTAAAATATCAGTCTTCAAAAATATCCTTGAACATGTATCAAGCTGCAAACCATTTCGCTTTTCTTTATATGCACAAATCTCGGGTGTCTTTCAAATAATTACTGTAATGCTTTACCAGCGCTAAATGCAACACCTTGTCAAATGTAGCATTGCTTTTCTGATCCAAGGTCCTGTTTCGCCCCACTTCTGCGCAGATTAACATGTCATTTGCTTGGAAAGTTTATTCCCGAGGTTGCTTGGAATAGACACAAACTTTGGGTAATAGACGGATAACGAACGAAACGCCCAGGGAAACATTGCTGCCTGTACTGAGATAACCTTGTTTCCTGCAGGTGGTTTCGAGTTGACAGTCCTGGTTTCGCGCTTGAGAGTGTTTAGGTGTAACACCATCTCGCAAGTAATTCAACTTCTAATATATTTCAACTGAATACTAACGATCAGCACACATTGAAGTTAGTTCAGTTGCGGGGGTTGGGTTTCAAAAGTAAATAGTTAGATAACTATCGTTCCTACGCGGTTAAGCTAGAAAACTAACAACATTTCTGAGCATCCTTTGAATTTTGAAGACATCACGCGGTAATCTATAGAAAAATAGGCTCAGTAAAGTTGAGGATGCAAGTCACATTAACGAAACTACGTTTTAATCAACATTTTAAAGAACACGCAATGAGCAAACACGCACGCTGAGATTCAATCTGCAGCAAGTTATGCGTTACCGAGTTTCACAAAGTAGCAAAGGCGTAACCAGACCATCTTCACATATAGGATTTACTAAAGATTAGACCACGGGTAACTGGTTGAAAATAGGACACTCCAAACTTATCTGCCGGGCAGTACAAAGTGTCGTACTTAAATAGCAATCAGTGACTGGCCTTCGCAGTGGTTTTCAGAGGCACAAGAACATCCCTGCTGCAATTAAGCTGGTGGACGGCTCTGTGATGAACAGTTAAATACCGGTACTTATTTCTGGTACAATTATTCCACAAACTGTAAAATAAAGAAGTAATCGGGTACATGTACATTGTCGCATTAGATTTGCAATTCCTCAAAGTCCACGCACGTCGAGATTTGTGCTATTGCCGGTGCTCAAAGTTCACTTAGATTTAACCGTCTGTTTTTGACTTCAGGAGACAGCTTTCATCTTTCTCTAATACTACCAACTGCGTTTCTCGTCGCTGCAAATTTTTTTCAATCATTTTTTACCTTGCTCTTTAAATCACCTTTTTTCCAGATACCGTAAAACCAGTTTTTCATCCGAAGAGATGGCAGTCTTCTACACCAACCTTCGCTTCGTGCTTTTGCAGAGATTGATTTTTTTAATTGCGAAGCATCTGAAAAGTGTTTTCCATTAAAAATATCGCCAAACATTAGAAACAAAATTGCGACATGAAGTCTTCACCACTAGCTCAGCGTTAACAGATTGCTAGCTTCCTAAATGCAGTTGTTTACCGGAGAGTACTGATATCGACAAACTCGTGAATCAGATCCTTTGAATCGCTTTGGTGAAGCAAATAACAATGAGAGTAAGAACCATAAACTGGTGACGGAGGCTGGCATTAATTCACGTTGAAGTAAATATTTGTCGCCACGCGATAGCGTAACGGTGGAATCTGACAAAGCAGGTCTTGAGGATGCGCGCCTTGGACGGATCTGAACAACCAGTGTTGTCTTGTTGGCAACGCCGTAACTACATCACTAGGCATTTGATTGCGCAGACTCTCGAATAAGAAGCCGAGCGCGTCATCGAGATCGTTGGAAAAAAGCACGGGCTGAATGTGGACATAGTTTACTGCACGGTCTGTGTGTGACTTCGCGTTTTAGTGCTGTGGTGTAGGAGCTGCGGGTGCAAGCGTACCGTCAAAAGTTTTGATTTGTCGAAAATCCGGGCACAGATATTTCGACACGTTCAAATCAGACTGAAGGAAATACGTCTGAATTTGACTTCTTTTATCCTTTTTTTGGTCATCATGTCGTTTTTTGGTCTTCATGGAAATGTTTGGCACAAAAATTTTTCGGGCAAGTTTAATTCCTTCGCACCACCAAAAATTTGCCTGCCCCTACACCTATGGTGCAGTGCGACCAAGTTGAAACAACTTTCTTTACTGATGCTCTGCTGTGTACACAGCTTCTGTCAAAGTCAGCAACACTGTCGTCACAGATTGTTTGAATTTGTCACTTACAACTTGCCACATCTATATGCGAGCGTTGCCTGCCGACGTCATACTTTGCGTTGTTGGGACAACGTTTTGCGAACCGGAGCAGTTTAGCATTTGCTTGGGTGAACAGTACTTAAGTTCACTGCATTTAAATTTTACATGTCACGCAGACAGCATTTGGCCAAACATGCGAAAACTTGTCGTGACTTTCACGGTGCTAACTTTTTTGGCTGTGCGCGAAAGCAACAACACAAATTTTGAGTCGTCTGATGGATTACAGGAATTGAGTTGAAACAACATCCGTGGAAAACTGTAACTGCAGTTGCGTTGTCATCACCGATGGACGAGTCACAGCCAATGAAGGCAATTGTCATTCCACAGCGAGTTAAAAGCGTTACAGAAACCGAATAAGAAAGTAATTCAGTGGTCTGGTACTGTCCAATTTCGAACTGCTTCCTCACCGACATCACAAAGAAAAAGCGGATTTTCGCCAGAGACACGACTATCTGATAACCAGGATTTGTTCTTCTAAGATTCCCTTTCTCCGGAACAAATTCATAGCTTTTCCGTTCTTATGACAAGCTGTCCTACCAACAGTCTGTATCAGGCCTGTAACCATGGGGGTGCGAAGACCCCTAGAAAATTTTCGATCTCCCTGGAAACATGTGTTGGACATAGTTTAAAAATTTTGGGTCCCTCTAAGAAAACTCTTCGCCCCCTTGCTGTCCCAAGCCTGGTCTGTGTACCAAACTGCATGCCGTCCTTTTGCCAACTTTAATTTGTCGCCGGTTCAACCAGCGATCAAGAACAGTGGCCGCCCTTCACACCGAGATTTTATGCCGGTGAGAATCGTATGCTTTACAGAAATTACCAAGTTGCTCACGTATAACAGTATACGTGAAAAATTCATACAGTTCGTCAACACTTTCACATCATCAAGATTGTCTGCATAAGCATCATGCTTTTATTTTGAAAAAAAAACAAGAAAAGCTTGCAATGCCAGCGTTATTTGCCCTAGATCAACATAAGAGTGAACGCCGCCAGTACCTACACCCAACACTCGAAGTGAACCATGTCACAAATATTGCTTCCGCTTCTGCAAGCCAGGATACTGCTGCCACAGCTCAAACCAATGCATAACAAACAAGGGTCCAGTGGATGGAACGAGCGACAATGAAAAGACACACGTCAGTTAAAAGAAAGAAACAAAACGAAAAGGAACACATGCAAGAGTGAAATAAGGAAATGCATTTCTAACAGAATACAAAAGGTCAAAAAGCATGCGAAAAAAGGAACATAGACTCGTATTTGAAATCCATCGCAATATCGAAGCCACACTAAAATCGCATAGCACGGATACATGGTTGGTCAGGGCAATGCACTATTACCTATTCAAACAACCATCCAACATGTAAAGGTTTAACCGCTGATAGCGCTGCGCCCAGACCCCCTAAACGTCCAAACAGATTTTGCCACAGATCCAACAAATAGCAAGTTAAAAAATCTTTGTATCACGACTACGGACTTTTAGTCACACCATATATCACGTAGCTGCATATTTAATTAGAGGCACATAGCCCTCTTATCCCGAGAGCAAGCTCACGGAAGGGCGCAGCAACTGTAGGTGCCTGATTGAATGCGAACTAACCATAAGGATGAAATAAAGTAAACTTGCCTTCGCTATGCGCGATGACCAACGTAAAAGCTACGCTTGAAATGGCGTATAGAACTGAAATGCACACAAAGTTGAGCCCTAGACCACTCGACTTTAGTATATACGCACGATTTAGCACAGTGAAAACAGAATTTCAAGTCCAGTGCAACATAGGCGTAGGTGGCGGGAAACAAGGAGGGGAGGGGTGAATCCCCTCCAAACTTTTTGCTTTTAGAAAAAAAATAATTTCAACCTGAAGAACATTTTTGCGTCAAAACATCGAGTTTTATATGGTTTTGGAAGAAAGAGCACGAAAAATTGTACGATTTTAAGATTTGCTATTTAAATATTTTTGTTGCTGTGGCATTAACGGGATTGAAATTGCATTAGATGTGTCTTTATATGGCTTGGAGAAGTTAACTTGTCATTTTTCAACAACTCTATGTTTGGGCATGAAGATACTTTTTCCGGCAAATCGCTGTGTTGCCCCCAGATTTTTGGCCTCCTACGCATATGCAGAGAAACTTGGCGAATTTAGCGCGTTAGTGTCTCTGAAATGGCGGTACATCATAAATGTTTCATTAAAGTTTATCTTGCCCACATTCTTGCGACTCCAACCGTTCCCCTTAATCAAGCAAAATCAGTCACATTTAATGACGTGGAGGAGCCGACGTTTATGACGTACACATTGATAAAATCGGTTTATCAAGACGCAAATTTTACTCAAGTCCAAGCACGTTTTAACATTTGTTCGAAAGAAATTTTGTTAATTTGTTTCATTTTCTTTTACACATTCTTGTGCATTGTGAGTCTTCAATAAGTGTCATTTGCGCAACCAACCTTTTGGCTGACAATGTTTGTCAACACCGACTTGTTTACGCGCATGAAGTACATTGTCTTCGGTCTCAGGCTGCGAAGTCCGGTTGTGCTGACTGTGTTAGGAACACACGAGAAGTTTAAACGTGAAATGCAAGTGCATTTCTTGTAATTGGCGCTTGGCTGCTGTGCGATGCAGGTTAGACCACAGTTAGTACCTTAGTTGTAATACGCGATAGGCTGCTGTTGAGCATAGGTGACGCCTGGTACAGACGGCATATGCGCACACTACGAGTATAGTATGTTTTCACGGAAGCTTTACCTTTGACAGGTGAATAACATTTGGTGGAAATGAGAGTTCCAGACTGTTCATTTTGTGCTACGAATCGATTTGTAGACTTACCTGCGTTTAGCAACTGGGAAGAAACTGATCATGCAGTGACATACGTCTGTGGGTGCCATCGACATTTCAGTAGACCTCAATGATGTACCGCTGACATGACCAACCAACTTTAACGTGGACATTAGGTGGCAATAAAAAAAAGTAAGAATGCGTAAATCTACTTCTCCACAGTTGCTAGTCGTACTGAGCCAGTTTGTATCATCCAGCCCAGCAGCCAATCGCGAATCTCACGCTTTAAGTTTCGCATTTAAACATACGTTAAACAGGATGATAAAAAAAACTTTTACAAGGCATTACGTCGAAAACAAGACGTTCCTTGCGAAAAAGAGCCTCCCACATAGTCGTCATGAAAGGGACCGCGTTTCGCAACCTACACTGAAGACTGTGCGCCTCTCAGTACATAACCACACAAGCCAGGTTTAACGAGCAACACCTATTGAAGACTCACAAAGCACAAGAAAAGATCAGCGACGCACCTTAGAAATATTTTTTAGAACAAAACAGTCAAGATGATATCCAAACCTAAATTTTCGTTCTGATGAGCCCATTGTCTACTTGTACGTCACAAACGTCGCCACTCACGTCATATTTGGCAGATTTTACATATTTCCGGGAAAACTGCGTAACTTAAGGCCAACGAGCTGATATCACAAGAATATGGTCAAATTAAACTTTAAAATGTAAATCAAGACTTCCAGGCAAGTTTGGAACATTGTTCTCTCACCTCTGTAGCGAAGATACTGCGAATAAATACTCAGGATGGCGAGCGCAACGATCTAAATGCTTGGCTTGGGGAATAAAGTCACGGACACGGAATGCAAAAGTTTTGTAAAATAAAAATTTCACCCAGATCTCTTTATTTGGAAAACAGTGGAAGTTTTTGGACCAATTTCCGGCCTGACACATGGACGGCTGCGTTCGTTGCGATGAAGTCACTTGAAAACTTCGCTATTGTTCAGAGAGCAAGGCAGACAAATCTTTACGTGCTTGAAAAACATCTTGACACCACGAAAAAATGTTAAACAACTATGTAAGGAAGCGAACGCGCTGAGAACGCATAAAGGCACATCACACGTAAACGTGTTTTTAGCTTTTCCTGAAACTGGGAAATTCGGGTTAGGTGCGGTGTGGACGCAAACTTCAAAGTCATATGTAACAAAAACAGAAGCAACGTTGATGATAAACTTGATAACCGGAATGCGAACATAAACAGGACGTCAACGAAAATGACATACAAAACTTACTACAGGACGCATACCCACCAAACTTCACGCAAAAAAGACGACGCTGACAGTTTTCCGTTAACGTAAAAGCATGGTCATCAGCCTTAGCGGCATGTAATGCAAAAGGCAGTTTCCTAACGACACATCCGGTAATGATAAATTCGAAACAAATTCTCAGCGTAAGAAGTCTATATGCAATCTTCAAGGATGACGCCATTAAAATTTCAGCAGTAACAGAACTCAGTGCTCGGAAAAAGCGAACACCATTGAAACATTTTACTACAAATCGGACAACTAGCACTGTAGTTATGACTATTTAGATCAGTGGTTTTCAACCTGGGGTCGTGGGCCTTTGTTGGGAGGGTCGTGATTAGACATGGCCAAGAGGTTGGGTCACGCCAAATGGAAACCAGTCTTACAGGGAAAATCGTTTTTATGAACTTTTTTTTAGCGTAGTTTGATAATACGCGTATATCACGCGACAGTCACGGAACATTATTAGTATGGTATTCATACCTTTGTTTTGCATGGTTGAGCATGACATCACCAAGCTTGGAAGTACGTGGTCGGGGGAGATAGCAAAGTTGATGATAGCGTGTGTTCCTTTGTAGTTTCCGGCAGTAGCGTAGGATCCCAATTTAGATGAGGTCGCGGTACAAAAAAGTTGAAGACCACTGATTACATAGCCACTCGTTTTCCGAATTGAATAATATAAAAGTGCAACAGCCAAAAACGGAGAAAACAACGAACAAAAAAGTTTTGTCAACAATATGTCTACCAGCGAAGGGAAGTAAAGAACACATCACCAATGCGAACCTCCGTGGTTACCATCACAACGGTTCAAGTTCAACCAGCTTATCCGAGCACTGAGCGGGTCGCGTTTAAACGTCAGGGGTATATCGAAATTATTTGTGGCCTACAAGCATTTCCAGTTCTGGTGAGGTTTCATCAATTATCTTGTCGATTTCGGTGATTTGTTCCCGCTCTAACTTACGGGCAAAGCAAACACTATATAGAAATTTACAGTGATTGATCTTGGGAAGAGTGAATTCGCAAAAATTAGCACCAGTCAACAAACCACTCACACAACGAGTAGTCTTGCAAACTACAGTTCGATCTACAGCAGGTTTTGAGTTTGGCTTAAGTTCCGAGTCAGACCGCAATTTCATCCAGGAAATACTTAGCTTGAGATCCCAACGGTTCGAATTGCAATACACCCCTGGGACAAGCACGAAGCACAGTTATAAATACCTGAGTGTAATGCACTGAATTGACGCAACACGCAAATCTTGCAAAAAGCAATCTCACGTGGTCGCGAACTCGTAACATTCGTTGAGAAGAGCAAGGACAGATCGGAGTTTGATACAACCGACGGATAGATTCGTACGTCCACTGTCGTTGTCAAGGCACTGTTGCACCACGCTGGGTCGTAATCTGCCACAGGCAAACATTTCGCGGTTAAACGTGGATAGCCGATAAAATGTTACCAAAGTCTATATTTTGCTCTCGTAAGTGTCGGTATTACTATCGCCGTGTTTTTTCGCCTATGTTAGCTGCACTGTACTTCATGTCAACATAATTTTCCACAGTTGGTTATACTTCTCTAATGGTATCTAACACTTTTGAACAACTTAACTTCTAACATTTTTGTAGTAACGTACTGCTTAGTATTGTTTCTATTGTTTAAGTCCAACGATCACTTGAGAATAAAATCGAGGAAAATCAAATCTTAATCTTTTTGCATAACAAAGTACCTAAATTTAAAATAATCATTTATTACAGTTTTCTCGTGAACGCCACAAGTATGACGGCAAACATGCATCTTAGCAACCAAACTTTGCTAGAAAATGGTATTTGATAAATTCTTCCACACTGTAAGCACAACGGCTGGTTCTGCAACAAGACAAATGTCATAGCACGCGTGTCTGTGTTCACTGCGAAAGCTCGCAATGTACGAAGTGCACGAGAGAACGGCACTTATGTGAGGTTCCATGTCAAGGATTCGAGACGTAGTTAAAAAGTATCCGTACTCGCTTCAGAGCGCCACGAATGACCACCTCCGCTTGCTTGCGCCGAGAGCCACACGGCTACTTTCATATAAAGAGTGCTGCATTGGCGTCAGGCCAATGGCAGCGCCGCGTGTGAACCTTGCCCTTCCATCTGTCCATTAACACCGAGCACAAAGCTGACCAGGTCCCTGGTACCGTTTTTCAAGTCTTCGGTATGACCCCAATCCAACCTATCAGTTACAGTGGCGTGTGCTCAATCCACTGTGCTACTAATTGACAGCCCTCCTGTTGGTATAATCAAAACACACATTTCTTTTCGCACGTCATATTTGTCACCTCTCTACATTGCAATGCAGGGTGAACGCTTGCGCCGTCGTCCAGATTGTCTGCAGGAGGTCTACACAATCGGAAGAAGGAAGGGGAGAGGCAGTTTGAAAATGGCATGATATCCTGCAGAAACATAATCTTACGATATTGTTATACTGCTTGAAAACCGACGATACTTTTACAGCCCACATAAGCACACACGAGAAGAATACAATATCTGGAAGGCTCAGGCAACAACTACTGCACAGTATTGCAAATTTGCAACGCTTTGTCTCAGCATGCTGTCAGCAATTCACACACCTATTATTTTCCACGGATAAAGCTATTTTGATATGTTATACACAACATATCAGTTTCTGCAAATCAGGGAATTTTCATTTTTCCGAGTGGTAGATTATCTTCAACAAAAGTTGATACAATCATATAATCGTTGAATATAAATACTATATGAAAATTGAGCACGCCGAACGTCAATCTCTAAAAAAGGAATTTAAGATTAACTGTACTCACGAAGTTTTGAGGATTCTATCTTTAATTATCATTATTATTTACTTCATATGCTATGGAATGCAGTAACCCACTATTTGCAATAAGACTACTTTTTGCATTCAAATTTATATAAAAAACAATTTGGGTTTTTGAAAAATAATGACGTGAGTTGTTTTTCTTAAACATTTCACAACTGTGACGGTGAAAAGACAAACTTAAACACTTCAATTTTGTGGAACCCCAGCGTAACAGTCAGTCGGGGTCACACTCATAACTGTGAACCCGACTGACCGCTGCGTTGAGAGAACAAAATCCATGATTAGCCACTACAGTCGCTCTCGAGGCAGTTCTCGGCCATAACTCACCGACTGATCGCGCTGGAGAGTCAATGAGGACATCAATCAGGGCTGTGGAGTCGGAGCCCAAGTAATTTTGGATGGCTAGAACCGGGGCCTGAAATTTGGGTTCTGTTCAACAGTCATAGTTTGTGGGGCAAGCTTAAATAATACAGTGTTTCTTAGTTTTTATTGGACCAAATCGTTCTTGGAGCCGGAGCCTATAAATTTAGATGCGTGGAGCTGGAGCCCGAAATTTCAGTTCTGGCTCCACAGCCCTGGACGTCATAACATGCGGAATTTCGAGTACTTTCTGATAAACAGAAAACAGGTTAAATTTGCAGACCGCAGCTGTAACTTTGCAATGGAGTCCAAATGACGTAAATAGGACGTCATGGTGACGTCACACTTTCAGGAAAAACTTCAAATGCAAAGGTATGCCAAACTGTCGGCGAGTTATGGCCAAAAATTGCCTCAAAAGCCAAACATTTTGAACTCCAGCGGTCCTTTAACGGGTTAACACCCCCTTTTAAATTTTGAACATCGAAATCGCGGTAAAACTAAAAACATCGAAACTGTCGCGGCGCTCAGGAAGAATGCCGCGTGCGGCGCTTTGGATTTATGATTGATCAACCTCATGACGTTTGAATGTACCTCAACCTCACTTTTGTGCCAGAATAGCAGCTTAACGTGACGCAATAACATGAACGATTGGTTTCAAACAAGAACTTCAGTTCACCTTTCGATGGAGTTGATCAGACTCGTGACAAGTTGCATGAGTAAGGGGAGAACGTGGAAAGACATTTCCGGGCTGGGAAGATCAGTGGACGATTTGGACAGCTCCTGCTGCAACTCCATCGGCGACTGAGTGAACGAGGAAGACGTAATGAAAGAAAGACTTTTGAAGATTGCTACGCAGTGGGTCACGACCGAACGCCAAACCTGAATATGAGGCAAACAAGGGAATCGTTACTTAATGGAAAACAGGATACTTTGACGTTTCTGGCTGGAATGATTTGTTTCATATTTTAACTGAAGATTCTTCAAGCGTAAGTCGTTCCAAAACAGGTGCTGGTAATCTTTTCCATAAAGCTTTCGTCGAAACAGGTAGCTCTAAACACAGTTCGTTAGAATGCCTTTTGAGAACTTCAATCCGAGCATCCAACTGAAACTTGACAAACTGGGCATTTCTAAGCTCAATAACGTCATGGCGAGCAACAGAAGTTAACAAATTACCTCAAAGTTCTGGTAAGAGAAAACTACAGGCAGCTACAGACCTATTCAAAATAAAAGTAAAGTCCAAATAAACTGAAGTCTTGGAGCGATCAGGCAGCTGTTTGTAATCACTTCGAGGCGTTCCACACCTATCCATGTTATTACAGTAGAATTCGCCTATAACGACGCTTTTTCTCTGGTCCCATTAATTGACATCAAGGATCCGGTAATTTTACTGGATAGGGAAATCGTCGCTAGGGTACACAAAGCAGACAAACTTGTCAGTAAACCGTATTCCATAAATACCGTATCGACTTCACGTTTATAAACACATCACGTATTTAGAACATATTTAATTCGAAACATCAAGTACATTTGAATAAAGTAAAAAATAGACACATACACTACAGCAATCGGTTGCGCAAATGCTGGAAAACCACGCAAACGTCTTTTCATGCCAGTAACCACGGTTCTCGCTACCTCATCCAAGGCTTGCCAGAACATAATGCCGCTCTGATGGTCGTCACTGACTTCATCGAAAGCAATGTCCGAGTGAACGGAGACTGACCCGGCTTCGTATGCGCATGCGCGTGGGCCAACAACCCCAGTGTCTGAGTAACAAATCGCCATATTTAAGAGTAGGACGTTGTTTGCAGTGGGGGATATAGCATGCAGTGGGCGATTTGATGTAATTGCCCGCGAAAGGACTTTTGGTGCCCCTAAAAATCCGACATTTTTGCTCTTTCTTCAAATTATAACTACCTCTTTCAAATTCGACTAAACCACCACAAACAATCAGTGTATACCCGCCACTGGTTGACTGTCACGTCCAACAGAAAAATAACTTTTTTTAAACAGAACAGGAAAATGCAACGCAATTTAATGTATTTATATTAAAACAAACAAAAAGCTCGGTATTGTAACTGATGCAAAGCAAGTCGCAGCCTTAATTGAGAGTCAACTCTAAACATGCATAAACGAAGACGTCGCAAGGATGAGAGAAGACTTGTTGAAAAAGCCCAAATGCATGAGCATGGATACTATCTAAAGCTCAGAAACGATATGAGACAAAAGGTTGGCAGTTTGGTTGTTGTCAAAAAGAATCAGTAAGTCAGTTTTTGGTTTTATGATTGTACGCCTACCTCGTCTCAAAATTGATTTGAATCCCGACAAATTTAATTAGTCTATGTTTCAAAAACCCTGCAGGTCCAGGCCTGTAGCCACGGGGGGCAATTCTCCCTTTCAGCTTCCCCGCGTCAGCGCATGGCATTTGACAGAATTTTAAAAAGGTGTCCGGAAGGAGATTGCAAAAGCGGTGTCTCTTTAGGAAGTACCAGACTCACTCAGCTATGTAGTTTTCACCTTGTAGGCAAAAATTAGGATCCCGAAGTTCTGAACCTGAGTGATTCACGCACTTTATGGTCGTATGAAACGGAGGCGCCTCGGTTGCCGGCAGCTAATAGCTGCAAGCAAAACACAGAAGGGAACGTTTGCTGGTTACGGAAACTAAGCGAACGAAAAAAGTCGTCACTAGAAGCGTTAAAAAAGTCTTGAACGGAGTATCTATGGGAAGCACGAAGGCATATAGTGACCCATGCTTCAATTTGCCCTCTCCAACCCCAATGTTACCTTCAGTTTGTGTCGGCAATTCTTGTCACAATCGTGACTCTCGTCCAACACTATTTTTTTCACAAACAGACCTGCCACTTTTTTTGCTTAATTTTCCGCAGTCGCGTTCACTGGAGTTGCGGTGGTGGAACGCGATAGAAGAACGGACGTTTTGCACTTGTCATTTTAAAAGCGCAAGCACATTTTAACCACGCGGTTTTTACTGCAGAGCATCAGGAGAAAAGGAGAGTGAGAAGCCGCGAGAGCGCGAAACAAAATTTCTGCTAAATCCAAGCTTTCGTGAAATTATACATTTATCACGTTTGAAAAGTTGAAAAGCGAGAAAAGCAGTGAACCAANGCATGAAATTTTTATTCAGCTTTATTTCACACAATGTTTTCAGCGACCTACTGTAACAGGCTTNAATTTTCACAAAACGTTACAGCAGTTTCAGTTGTCTCTGCTTAGGCAGATACAGCGTTGTAAACGGGCCTCATGTTGGAGCCCGCACCCGGCCCGACGTTTATTTTTTAGGACCGATTTAGGCCCATCCTTGCCTGGTGCTAAATCTAGCGAAATCGTTTCTTAAAACTAGTCAAGAATCGAGTGCTGATTTCCACACTGCTATAATCTTTTCAAAAAACGTGTCAAACTAATCCGAGCAGACAACGAATGAACTCAGCTGTGTTTGCAATCCTAGAATTAGATGAATAACGACCGACCACAACCAAACTATGTCACGAACGAAAACATTCCTTGCTCTTAATATTACAAAAAAATTTTATGCACGTTCGAAACATTTAGACAAATTTAAGCCCGGTCCTATTTTCATCTCTGGCCGATACAGGTCCGTAGCCACGGGAGGCATTTGTGGCCAATGCACCCCAATTTTTTTTCTCACAAAAAAATGTTTTAAACATATAATGAAAACAAAAATCTGTCACCCCTAAATGTTTTTTTTCTCCCAAACCTTAAAACCTGGCTACGGGCCTGAGCACATAGCACCTATTCCAAAGGGATTTATTTAACTCTTTTAGATCACTGTCTCTGGCAGCAACCATTAAATTTTTCATTCAGTGTGCTCTGCGACTTGCGTTTGTTTCAGTGTTGTTGCGCGCGTAAGCATGCCGAACAACCAGCAAATACATTGCAGCTGTGCACTCGCCAACCCAAGGATTTACGTATTGATGTTAGCATAAATTCTAGTTAAATTCTTAAAATCTAAGTGAATTTTCGGATCAACTTATTTCCATATGTCTGACACATACAAAAGTTTCTTTTTCTACCCCATCATCTTTTTTTTCAGCCAACATCCATAATTTCGGGTGTAGTTATCGCCATATAGGCAAAGCCTTTTTCAGTACAAAGATTTTGCCCAGAGACGCTTTTGTTCGAAATTTCACACAGTAATGCATTACCTTTATTGCAGCTTGCAGAGCTAGTTTGCGAGTAGGCAGGTTCAGGCTCGTTTCTGTGGGTAGATGGCTGTAACAGATAACAAGGTTAATTCTGCACAAAGTCAGACGAATTCCGCCTCAGCCCGGGAACCTGAAATGCGACGACACTATGAAGGAACTTCAGTGTCAGCACGACGATGACGTTCACACTTGCGTTTGGGTGTCCCAAACCTTTTTTCAATTATTAACTTTTCACACCCGTTTTTCCTCTTAGGTCACAGGGGGGGGGCAGCCAGAGAGATCCAGAAATACTGTATCTCACGGCTTTCAGAAATCTCTGATAGCTCCGCTGGCTCCACACCATGATTGGCCTTCAGTCAATCGTGAATACCACCCCGAGATAACTTGAAATTCTCCACCTTACACTGACCTGGGTTTCTGGAGGGGTTTCGTTTCTTTAGTGCACGCAGCTGAAAACTGACGGAATCGGCAACCACCGATCTGCGAGGCATTTGTTATCGGTCCGCAAAGAGAATAAATTGTTGTCCTGTGAAGCGCTATTTTCTGTATTAACTGCAGCCACAACAATATCATGAAGCATACTGGACGTAAATGCACTATGAGTGTCATTGTCTGCTATCACCACAAGACGGGACCATCTCATTACAGAAAAACAAGCTCAAGGCTCCCACTGATTCAGGATTAGAGAATGCTGCATTAAATTTACATGTAATCAAAATTCATTATTTCATTTTTGATGTATTAATCTGTCACACCTTGAAGGCATTTCCGTGGATAAATACCTATCTTAAACCGGTCCGTTGAGCAAAACAGGTTACCGACCACTGCTGCAATGTACTATGATTAAATTGACCAGCAAAACAACGTTTGCTTTCAGAGGTCATATACCGTAACACGGAAAGGAGTTCGCGCGAGAAACAGGGCATGTGCTCAAACATGCTGTGGGAGCGTGCCGCTGCAGCATGTGCGGACAGCAGAAATTTTTCGAACGGCGGAGATGTGAGTTGTTGCAGCATTCCGACTTACGCAACACCGTGACCTTGGTGTTGCTGCAAAGTGCAGCACGGTTCTCTCATTGTGACGTCGAGGTCTTCTAAGAAAATCAACCGTGGGAACGTAGCTCAGAAGAGCACGAAATGTAGAATACGCCTGTTGCGTCACAAACCTCTAGTGAAGCCTTGAACACGGCAATGAAAATATTTGAAAACGAAAACAGTTTTCGGATGTGGACTTGGCAATTTGTTCTTGAACGCAATGAAAGCTCTATGACGCACAATGCACAGGCAAGAAAATGACGACACAGGCAGGACATTCCCACGGTGTAAAGGAAGTGCAGCATAAGAGAGCTGCAAAGGCTGCACGTTTCTTTGCATTTCGGTGAGCATTTGCTTCCCATCCGAAACCTGCTGTCCGTCGGTAGACAGCACCGTATTGCTAGCAGCAAACGAGTACAGAGAAACAATTTTTCGTTTGGACATTAGAGTGATTCTCATCTGGCGGGCTTGCCGCTTCGGCAATCGTCGCCACTGCAGAGCTGTAGCGCCTGGACCTAAATATTTATGCTTATCAATGAAAATCTATTCGGTACAACTTGACTTATTTGATAAACACAAAAGCAAGATGATAGCAATGGTTGTCTGCACATGCTTTGCGAAAGTTCACGACAAAAACAGCTACCGCGTGTCATAATAGGCGATTAGATTACTTATGACGGAAACCTTACACCAGTGGTTCTTAACCTTTACAAACACGCCGAACCCTTACGTTGTTTTCCTAGCTTTTGTCGAATCCCATTTTTGCCCAATATAACAGAAGTAAGAATGGGTTACTACAAAGGTGATCATGGTTAGCTTGCTGTGATATAACCACGCTTTTAGCCATGTTTCAGACGACCTTCGTCGAACCCCAGAAATGGTTCCGTCGAACCCTAGGGGTTCGATCGGACCCAGGTTAAGAACCACTGCCTTACACACAGTAACTGAGTGCTTCCGGTGAAACTTTCAGAATAAAAGCGGGGGCCACAAACTTGCTTTTCTGGAATAGTCGTTTGCAATATTTTGCAGAATATGTTTTGTACGGGAGCTTTCACATACTGCTAAGCTGTCAGTTTTTAAATCAGTCTTTTTCCGATCCTCACATATGGTCATAAATCTTCGGTGATGACCAAAAGATCTTCGGTAGCCTACTTTCAGTTGGCTACAAGCGGCAGAGATGGGATTTTTACGAAGAGTTCACAGTGTGATCCTTCGCGACGAATTGCGCACCTGTGAAATTCGGGAAGACTTCAATGTCGACCAACTTTTCCGAAGAGAGAGATCTCAGCTACTTACATTGATTCGGCCACGTGACCAGAATGCCCCAGAAAAGGTGGGCGAGGCAAGTCCTGCTGGCTGCACCCACTGGAAAGCAGCCCCGGGGTCGACCAAGGACTAGGTGGTGTGATTACATCTCCGACCCAGCTTGGTCCCGTCTTGGTGTGAAGCCAGCAAAATTATCAGAGATTACTGGAAACCGTCAGGTATTGAGGCAGTGGTGAAGGAGGTGGGGGTGAAAGTGCACCCCAAAAGTTTTGATTTGTCTAAAAATTCGGTCACAGAAGTTTCGACCTTTTCAAACGTTAATGAAATTAAACTTTTTGTTATTAAATGTATGAGTAAAAGTTTATTACGTCATATAAAGCAAATTCAATATACATGAAATCAACTGTTTCTAGTAACTTCATGATTTTCACTCACTTGAAAGTTTTGGCAAAAATGATTGCAACTAGGGCATTTTATTTAAGTGCGTTTATTATTGTTCACTGTGGGGAACAGAGTGCGCTATGTTGTAAGGCACCTACTTCATATTTGCTGAGTCCACGCCGGGAAAGCACAGAAAAGCTTCTGTTTTTAATTTTAACTTCAGTGTTAGTACCAACAGCTACAGAAAATTTGTAGGGAGAAAGTTAGTCGCACAAAAGTTTTTCGGGCAAAATATCCTTCGCATCCCAAAAATTGTCTGCTCCTACACTTATGCTCCCGCAACACCAACAAGAGGAAAAGCGTGTGCGAAAATGAATGTTTTGTAAACAAATGTAAAGATTGCTGGCAGACTTTCCCACATTTTATTAATGCGATGGATTCTATCACTTTCCTATACTCAAACCGCTGAATTAAATCGCTCTGTTGTGGAAATATTGGACAACTTACCTGAAAGGAAAGCTTTTATGGATCCTTGTGCGAAATTATTTGCATAAATATCACGCAACCTACCAACAAAACGTGTCTTGTGGATAAAGGCTAGTCCGGACCTGCTACTGTATGATGCTATTGGAGACATACAAGAAATAGTGATTATATATTAAGCAGTCATTAATCAGCAAGGTACCGAATCGAGTAAATGAGTAGCTCATTACTCAGAGACAAAACACGTTTTCGAATTTCAAGCATAATCGCTGCCTTTTGATCAAATGCAATATCTCTATTTATGCAAATGAAGAATAGGTATTGGTAATTCGCCTGCTCAAGATGTGTAAGACACTAACGACACAAGAATCTCTGCGTAAAGTTGTCTGCTCCATGGTTTGAACAGATGGTATGGCTAATGCTCCAAGAAAGATAGCACACACAACAAATAGCAAAACAGTAAATATTCTCGAAAAAACATTAACCACAAGAAGGAACCTACTTTAGATGCGTTCTCGAGTCTTTCTAATGACTTAGAAACTTCGGGTGCATATCTTCCAGGGCGGTTCAGCAGCTTCAGCAGCTGAGTTGACATTGACAACCATTCCTTCTCAGCATTACGATCTGGTGCCGCACACAGTATATTTTGAAACGCTATAAGAACACTTGACGCAGGCTAAGCATATACACACAACACCTACTAAAAATGGTCAAGTGAAAAATTAAGCAAAAATGGTCNATTCTTTGCTGCGAGTTTCACTTAAAAACGTACGTTCTTCTTTAAAATCGGACAAGTGTGGAGGAAAACGTGAAAATGGTATTGTGATATAAAAACAAATGTGTCTCAATACGCTGAGCCACGAAGAAAAGGCCAGAACCGTTTTAGGGCGATAGATTGCGAAGCGATACACATTTTGCGCAGCATAACAGGCGAGCAAATCGACATAAACTGTAGCGCAGAACTCAAATTAAAAAACTCTTCGACAGAAGGAAAATTACGCAACTTGCAGAACATGCAGCTGAGTTACTTGGCGCTGTAGTTTCTCTGCGCAACCTTCCCGATCTCGAAGCAAGAATTCGCTTTGTGGCGATACTGAGCTCATCGACCAGATGGGAAGCAATGCGGTCCGTGTTGATCATGCCGAACACAGCTATCCAGTGCTTTTTTACGCATGCCAAAACATCTGTTAAATAAAGATACAAAATAAAAACGAATAATGCCAAAGCTGACGTAATGATGGATACATCCGGAAAAGTTAGTGGCTGAGTAGAAAACGCGCAAAGCACGTACACCAACAGCAATTATTGCTTTTCTGATGTCGATCAAAGTAGGATTTGTAGGTCAGCATTCCATGACGGCATTGGAGCACAAGTCAACTACATTCGGCGGCACAAAAAATGCCATCTGGCTTTAAGGCAACGAGGAGCTCTAACTTCGGAAAATGCAAATAGCATTTCTCACCTGTCAAAGTCCACGGCGGTTTGATATAAACGATTTCTGTCCATAACTGATCGCCGTACGCCTCCTTCATCTCCTTTTCAAGAATGAGTGACAAGGCCGTCGTCACGGCAGGCTCAAGAAAAGTAAAGCATCCGCAAGATGACTCGTTCTCATCGACAGCAGGGTCACACTTCGTCGCTGAACGGAACGGCAACAAATCAAAAAAGCTCATAAGCTGCTACGCCAGTTTGCTGACGCGTTAATATAAGGGCAAGTGTGGTGAGTCCGATAGACAACGTAACGAAACATTACATTACATCAGGGGTGGGGAACCTGCGGCCCGCGTGAACATTTGATATGGCCCGCAACACAATTTTCGTTATATACCCAAGTTAGAGTACAACATCGTGTCAAAACAAAGATCCATGATAAGCAGGTACTTAGATAGTAAGTCAAGAGAAGTCACTCTTCCTCATAGTTAGAAAAAGGTAGAACTTTAGGATAAAATCAATTGATTTTGCAGCCGCCAGCGATAATGCACAATTCATGCGGCCCGTGATAGTAAACACGTTCTCCACCCCTACGTCACATCATCAACTGGTTTGCGTTGAATACTTCAACCAGCAACGAATGCCTAAATTCCATGTTACAGCAAGTAACACTAGTCGCAAATAAAGGTTTTAACGCGATCGAGTTTATGACAAAGAATGCTCAACGAGCCACTGGACACTCGCGCCCAATAATGCATGCGTAGTACGCTCACTCAATGGACGCATATAACGCTGTCTGGAGATCGTTCTAGATGTCGATCAAAAAACGATTTTACCACTACCGAACTGGCCGCAATAACACGGCTGTGGAGCTGCAACTCAAGTTTCAGGTTCCGGCTCCAACTCAGTGCATCAAAAAATTTTGTCTCCAGCATCTAGACGTTTTTCGGTTCCGGCTCCAGACTGATGTGGTCCATCGAAAACTACAGCCATTGTAGTGTGTGTACAGCTCGCTTGCCCGCAAACTAGGGCTGTGGAACCGGAACCCAAATTTCAGGCTTTGGCCAGCCAAAATTGCACGGGCTCCGGTACCACAGCCCNAAGCAACACCCAGCGCTTCAAACACGACGCCACAATCAACCCAACTGCTGCACCTAGCAACTCCACACCGTTTATTGTGCAGGACCAGGAGCCGCAGGCACACCATGAGTAAGACTTGAGGAGTAGAAATTTGCTCGTCCCTGCGGTGCGAGTTACGCGATCAGTAAATCATTGCGAAAGCGGAATCTTGCCGTAACATTCCCTCCCCGATTTACCGATCAAGGACATGTAAATCTTAAACTACAAGACTGACGCACATAAACAGCATCAATGGCGCGGACATGTGGACATGATAGCACAATTAGGATATTGCCAACGCTACGATTCCAACCCAATTGTGATACATACGAAACCTAAAACAGGTAAAAAAAACTAGGCTATTACATGAACCAACACAAGTGAACCGTCACGACGTGGTTGAATCTCACTCGGCAACTATTAATCGCAGCGAAAACCGCTACAATTGGTTAACGAACATAACGTCTCGGTCGGTCGCGTTAGAAACAAACAGGAACCCGTCGGTTGGTTAAAGACACAGCTCGTTGTGGCAAAGCTTGGTCACCGGCCTTCGGAAGGACGAACCGGTCTTTATCTGCACCTGTCGATACTATCCACACGCTCCCAAATGCCACCCATGTGGCTTGGCAAAGGTGGATTAAACTGCCAACGAACGGTGCGCTGGCAGAGTTGATTATGCAACACGTTTTGATTCCATTCAATTCAGGAAAGTAGCAGCTCCTTAGCACCAACAAAATTCCTCCTGTCGTTATCACTGTTTAAAGTGTGCACCTCACCTCGACGAGATGCAAACCTTCGACGGTCAAGGCGCGAGCGAGCTCCAGACTAACTGCCCGAGATGCAAGGCAAGTAAAAATGCAGCCGTATTTTTTGACGTTGCCTCTACCTTGACTGACTGTGAAGGAACCAAAAAATCAACACCAGTAAAATAGAAAGGCGGCTTGTTTGGTGTCAGTCTTTCGGCAGGTAGGTCAGACATGATTTGCGAACCCAGTTTCACGTTTCGGCGTCGGCAAAACCAAGCACTTTCCTAACAATCGCAACACTTTTCACAATCCAATACGTCTTTTGGTAAATTCCAGCGGTTCGTTGCAAAGGCGTCCGCTGATACGTAAAATTCCGTCCGCAAGTATAGGATCCATGCCACTTTTATGGGTGCTTCCAGAACTCGACGAGATTTCGTTGAAAAATTAAAGGTTACTGCACCGCCTTGAGCGTCTCGACGGCTGACGCCTCCAACTCATCTACGATCAAGCTTGCTGCCCCACATATTTTACGATTCTTGCTGCGAAGAACCGATTTTGAAAGCAGGATCCAGGCTCACTTGAGACGATCTCATGACGAAAAGCGAGAGAAGCGATTTGCAGGGAAAGTTTTACTGACCGCGGCAGTTAATACGTTTTGTCTTTGTGGCTTGAGGGATTCGTCGGACAGATGCAGATACTTTCGCGAATTTTGCGACCATGTTCTTGAGGAGCGCTCAGAAATTCTGGGCTGTCGAACCATTGTAGCGTTTCAAAGTCCGACGCAGAGACCGCGCGATGCGTGATCGGCTGCGTGAAGTTGAGAATTAACAAATCTCCACTGCCAGAGGCTGGAAACGCCTTCAATTTTTGCAAGCCTGTTTGCAAACAACTGAAAAACGAGTGCTAGTGTTACTTAACATCAGCAGTACAGACATCGAATCAGTCCAAGTGGTCGACGTCTGCTGTTGCAGAAACTCTTAACTCCGAGCAAAGAAAGCTGTCAACTTCTACTGCTAGGGTTGCAGCCATCAACTCTAATTTCGGTATTGAGACCGCTTTGAGTGGCTAACATTGCCTTGGCTTAAACCTGCAGTAAATTCTACCCCTTTTATCGTAGACACGTAACAGTTCCAGAACCCTTACAAGAGGCTTTTGTAAAATCATGCAATTCCTTTGCTAAACACGACGACAGGTCCGTCATCAAGGGAAAAAGTAGTGACGAAAAAGTAGTGACGAATTGCTACTTCGGAGAGTCGAAGCAATCTGGCTGACCAGTCCTTCCACCGATAGGGGATGGTTGTTCGTCCGCTTCGTCTTCGCAGCTGATGCCTGCTCGACAAAGATCTTTCAGTATTATTTTAGCAACAAGAATTACTGATGCCAACAAGCCCAGAGGATCAATTATCGGGCTTGCAACCGATGAATTACCTCTACGAGTGAACGCCTTGAATCTCACGTTGATATGTATTTCAAGCTCATCTTCAGGGCATTTCCATTCGCCCAGCACATGTTGGGTCTCCTTGTTGTCGAGGTCTAGGCTAACCGAAGAGTCTGCACGATTTATGACGGATACTTTAGACCAGTGGTTCTCAACCTGTGGTTGATTGCACTAAAGGGGTAATTTGACATTTTTGGGAGGGTAATTTAGATCATTGCTTTTGTGGTTACGTTGCACTACAGCATCGATAAGTACGAAAAATCGAAACAAGCTGGTGATCGACAGTGGTATTTGCTGTCTATCTCCCACTCTGCCTAGGTTTGACCGCTTAATCAAACAGTATCAGCCTTCCCATTGATAATATCATTTTTAATGGACATTCAAATGCAAATTGTGATGTCATTTGTGTTATTTTGTCATTCATTGATCGTAAGTTGTAAGTTGTTGTTTTGGAAAAGGGGAGATTGAAATCCATCAGGCTCTTCAAGGGTAATGATTTAAAAAAGATTAAGAACCACTGCTTTAGACAGAACAGCCAGGCAATCAAACCCTCATCGGCGTGAAAAGTATTATCAACTCATTCACCAAACCTATGGCTTCGATCTCCGAGTCTACACATTTTTTAACAATCGCCGACGGAAGAATTGCGTTTCACGGTGTCGAGAACTGTAAAAGAAAAATCCGACAAATTATCTTCCACCGTCTGAAGCAATGCGTAATTCACCACGTCCTTCGCTTTAAAGAGTTCACAACCAACGCTTCGTCTTTGACGAAACGTGCAAGATCTGAAAAGGACGCTTCAAGCCCGTCTTCCTCGATTGCTATTGGCAACACAACCAGCGCGGCTGGAGTTAATCGAATGGCTTTTATAACCTGCCTAGGCAGTCAAAATAATACAAAATTCGGTAAGTTGTTTCGCTTCACCTTGACAATGTTGTATGAGATACTGAAGGTTAGTTGCATTGTCCTGGGCGACCAACTTACTCGCAATATGGACTTCGAACTTTGAAATGAACAAGGGATACCGCATGGGACTACCATCAAATTTAAGTAGATCTGGTTTAGGCCGATCGGGTTTAATTTCACGAAAGCTCACTGGCTCACCTTGTACAACCGAGGGTGACGCAACGGGGGTCTCGAATGTCCTGGCAGATTCGGTTGCAAAGACCTGGTTCTTTCGAGCGGTACTGATTGATTGACACTGCGGCGCGTCGACATATACATGGGGCGCCAGGTGTCGTCCCCTCTTGCTGAAGTTCGATGTGCCAAGTAGGTGCAGATGTGTGAACGGTTGCACGAATCTCCGTGTCACTCATTGGAATGTAACCCCCACGTTTGAGTTCTTCCCACACTTGGTTCTCTAATTGACCTGCTGGAACTCTTGTGTTACCTTAAGCAACTTTCGCTGTCTAGGTATGCTGGCTAACTGCATTTCACGTTCACGTTCTTCGCGTTTGCGCTGTGCCTCGCGTTCCTCTTCTTCACGTTTGATAGGTAACTGCCGCTTCTAAAAGCGTGTTGCTCTTGGAGCTGCTGCAGCTTCAGCGGTTCAAGCTCCGTTTGAGCTGAGATTCGAGTACGAGTGCGAACGTATTTGAGATTTTGATACCCTTCGACGCCTTACACCATCGTAGTTGGATCTTCTCGCCATTAACCGGATTCACCTCCATTTCCGTATCTTCGCTGTTCAAATTAAGCAGCGACAAGCCGATCAAACTCACTTTTACGGATTTGTTCCAGTTCTATCAAGTCGCTCAACGGGGCCCTACTCGTTATCTTTGATAATGGACTGTTCCACACCAACACAATCAATCTCTTAATCTTGGACAAAACGGTCGAAACGTGGATGCGTCCACAGTTGGGTCCAGCATCCTGACCTCAACATCTGGAAAGAAGGTCGCTACACGCCCAGACAAGCTTTCCAGTCTTTTCAATATAGCCATCCTTGTCTGAATTGAGATGAACCAGACCAGCAGCAATCGCAGCAAGCAACACAAGTTGCAAACAAACGTTTCAACGCGATCAATTTTATCACAAAGAATGCTCAACGAGCCACTGCACCTTCGCGTCCGTATTAACGTTCACTGATAAAGCTCACTCGAGCAAATGCGCACTCGCGCCCAAATAATACATGCGTTGTACGCTCACACAAAGAAGCATATAACGTCGTATGGAGATAGTTCTCAAGATCGATTACAAACCGATTCCACCACTGTGGAACCAACCGCAACAATCAGCGTTTCAAACCCCACGCCACAATCAATCCACTACCGCACCACTAGCAAACTCTAGACCGTTTATACTGTGCGGGACCAGAAGCCCGCAGTCACACCTTGACTAAGCGACTTGAAGAGTAGGATTTTGCTCGTTCCTGCGGTGCGAGTTACTGTACGCGGTCAGTAAACCACTACGAAAGCACCCTCTTGCTGTAACACTACGGGTCCAGCTCACTGCAATGCGTTTAAACAACAGGAGTGCCAGCGCTATGCTCAGAGCGAAGAGTGTGAATTCACCACTACAAAAACGTCTCTGTTTCTGTTGACAAACAAAGTTTAGGTTTGAACGCAGCAAGAGTGGGTGAGGGCAACGAACGCCGGAGAAAGTGAACCACGGAGATAACCATCATCACATCTTTTTATACACAAAATTGTGGAAAGAATTTTCAAATCTAATGCTATTGCAAGTAATCTCCACAAGGGGTCAAGCAAGGAATCGGTCAGCAAATTTTTATGAATAAGGAAATCGATTTCACGTTATACTACGCATCCTCAGTCCTGAATGCTGCAAGCAAAGCTTACGGGTGAAAAGTTGAAAGACGCTATTACAAGTGATTATTTGAACAAAGCTAGACATAGCGTGCAGAAATAACTCATTTTACTTCTTGGAGCGAAAATTTACAAAGTTGCACGCAATCAAACTTACAACACTTTTGAAATGTTTTTTTTGAGTAGATAAATTATATCATGCTCAAAACATAAGAGCCAATGGTTAACCAAAACAACTCAAATAATACAANATATGTTTCTCTTCACAAGAATACTGATTTCACTTCATCTATCATTTTAAGCTGACTTGCCCAAGTTCTTAACCCAACACGAATAAAAGTNCAGTTCNAGTTCACAATGCACAGCAAACGCCTTAAGCATTACGGCCGGTTTACATTAGGGCTAAGGAAAGCTTGAAACTTGTTTGTTCTATTATGACGAAATTTCCACGCCCCGCTCAGCCTGTGCCTTCCTCAGTCTGTCTCACCCCCAAAATTTTAACGCCCTGCAGGGAACTGCTCAGCCTGAATCGCGGCGTAAGCAGGGACGGTTTTTAGACACTCGAGGGTATAATTTAGGAAGGTGTTTTTTTGCATTTGCACAGCATTTCAGTGAGGAAGAGCAGTAGTATCGGTTTGTGTGTATGAGCAGCATTGAAATGATAGGTCTACTGTATTGCGAATAGACCTAGTTTCAAAAGTACCAACAGAGTGTAATAGTAGAGTCAGTGGTGACACTGCTTGTACAGTAAGTAGCCTACCGTAACCTTTTCTCAGTTTGTATTTATTGTTGAAATAAAAATCAAAGTGAACTTTGCCTACACAGTAATCAGCCAGGTTTCATGACTGATCACACTGGAAGACACAACTGAGTTTACCTGAAGCATGCCCAGGACTGCAAGAGAAGTTCATTTAAGCTAAAGAAGTCTGTGATGAGCTTATTACAGGTATTTTTTAAGGAAAATGTCAGGTGCCCGGTACGGACCTGTAGGGACCAGATTTCTCTGATTCTAGGGACCCGATTTTCTCTGATTCTAGGAACCCGGTTCGGGTCCCTAAAACACCTTTAAAAAACCCTGAGCTTANATGAAGTTTTTATTTATTCCACAACTGTTCTATTTTAGTCTTCACAAACCTATTATAGTAGTCAGAAGGTGGTGGTTATCAGAAAAACATATGTATGAGAAGCTTATCAAATGTGACAACCACATGTGAAATAGCCAACAACATATTGACATGTTGGAACAATCATATAGCTATGTAGGTACATCATTCACAAATGCAGCAAGAGAAGCCATGAAGTCACTGTTGCGACTGTACATCCCTGAGTGGAATGTGGCTGTAAGTGAAAAGGATAGTGGTGCCAGAAACGCTCAATTCTGCTGAAAAGACAGTAACATTCCCCAAATGCGGCCTTCGCTTTGAAAATACGAAATAAACTTTTATAAGTGCCAGTGCCACAGCCCAGCAATAACAGTTGCATTTTTGTTGCAATGTCCTATCGTTGCAGATGTCAGCTTAATTACAGCAAGCAACCAGAGGGTCAAAGGCAGCATGTCAAACTTCGCTCTCAGGGGAGCAAACCACCTGGGGTAGCCAAGCCGAAAGTTTCGTAGGTGTACACAGTTCACCGAGCTAACCCTGGCTTGACCCAGCCTTCCTCAGCCCTAGTGTAAACCGGCCCTTAGACCTCCTTGCCATTAATGTTATGGACTGCGCGGAACGACTCACACTGTTTGCTATTTGACTTTATTATCGCGGTTATCCCACGAAAGGGAGAACTTCCATATAACATGTCGTCGGCACCGCTCTATACACAACTATACATCGTTTTTTAAGTCTTCAAAAATAACCGGCAATACATTACCACTGTTGCAGTCTTGTTTTTGTGGGTTCTTGCTTGAAAAGGTCGCGTTAGGATCGTCCAATTCCGGATTCGGTGCTTTATTCATGACTCTGACCGCTTCCATCAGTGATTCGGCACTGGAGAAAGTTCTGTAGGTCGTTGCAAAAAAATTAGGAAGCACAACGACAACTGTTTTGAACGTACAGGCAAACCACAGTCCCTTTGAGCAATCCAGAAAAGCAGAGCTTATCTCAAACAGAAGCAGTCGACATGCTTCCGGCAATGTAGCCTACCTGAAATGGTTGATAAGTGCTTTGTTTTGCAAATTGGTGTCGCGAGTAAGCAGAAAAGTTTTATGTCGACCGGGCAATCCTCGAAAGAAAAAACAACACTGCAAAACGCGATCGTCGTTCATTTCGGGTTTCATGCCTCCTAAAACAAAAAAGAAATTAGAACATTCAAGGAGTGTTTTGCCCCAGCCAGCAATTGCTACCAGAAAAAGCTGCGGATTCACCTAGAAACGTCGCAGCCTCCATGATTGTCTGACCTCGCAAGCCTGGTTTTCCGTCTGATAAATGTCTGAAACGCGAAAATAATGACAGACGTTGATTCAAACGCATGGAGTTGCTTTACTGGCGAAATAATTTAAATACATAATAGGAAGCTGAAGAAATCAGGCTCGATTGATGAAACTCACCTGTTTAGGAATGCAACCGCATTTCTCGCGCTAGACATAACTTCTTTCTTGCTTTTTAGGCCATCCAATTCCTACAAAAAAGCCGAAGTTGTTTGCACAAGCATGCTGCGTTTCAGATGTAACATTGCAGCAATGCTTGTATTTCTACTTGCCGCCATATATCCTTCGTTTTAAAGGAAATTTGGTTTTTACAAAATAACACTGAGTTGGCTTTATCGACTTTTTTGTATTTCCATCCACATTAAGTTTGGATAGCGAATCCGAAATACAATTATTTCCTTAACTACAGGGTGAACTGAGCTGGTTTTAACTGTCTCCATCGACACAAGAATTCTTTCGTATCGCTTGTATAAAAGTTGATCGAATTTTATTATTATTAAGTCTGCGGCTGCACCGACGGTGGAGCAGCACGTATTTTTTTTCTCGCTCCAGGAAAACTGGGATTGATACTGGCAAAATACACACGTTTAACTTGCGTAAGCAGCATAACTCACGATCACAAACGTTGAACTGAAGTCAGATCTCAAACCAAGCACAGGACTAAAATTCTTGTTATGTGCGCACGGCTTAGCGCGAAGCAGTGGAGTGATATTACGACGTTTGAAATTCGAAAACAACAGCGAAACGCAAAATATTGGGTTACAATAATATTGAAATCAACAAAAATCAAGAGTAGATTCGACTGAAACTGTTTTTTAAAGAAACGAAGCCCTTAGTGCAGTGGAACACTCCAAGAAACTGTAACTTTAGTAATAGCGCATCTGGCCTCGTGTGGAAGAGCAATAAATAAGCAAGGTATAAGTTGGCAAGAAACTTTGGTGACTTCCACAGTAATCGACAAGACAACGACATACTGCCATCAGCCATCACCACATTGGCACGTGACTGGTTAGTGGCAGTATCACTTTTCCGTATAAATATGTCGTCGTTGCAATAAGATATCCATCACTATAAAGCAGTGGTTCCCAACCGAGAAGAAATTTCATGAGTTTATGGAAAGAATTTCCACTTTATTGTTATGTTACCTATTCATTGTAAGTGTCCTACTTTGTTTATAAGTTGACATTGGTTCTTTAAATTAGTAATACCACCTTATATTTGTGAATTTTTTAGTGGACTATCACACGTTTTTGTTGGCAGACTTTAGTGCCATTATTTAACAAATAGTTTTTGTCCCACTTTTATTAATCAGGTTATTATTGTCGTCAGTAAAGACCATTGTTCCAATTGTAGTTAACAGTAGCCTAAGAACCCTAACATAGGAGGAAATGAAAGTTCTATAGGGGAGGAATGAAACGTTCCAAAATGAGCACAGGGAGGAATTCATCAAAGAAGATTGAGAACCACTGCTATAAAGCAATTAGGGAAAGTACATATAGCTTGGATATCTTTTGAAAACAAGTTCTGGTCAGGACATTGCCCATACGGTGAATGCGTTCTGGTCAGAAACAAGTTTTCTAAAAGACTGGAGTTTTTGAAGATGCTGAGCATGCCCAAATACATTTGAAAATCTCATTAATCCCGACGGCTGGACAGGGGTCGAAGCTAAAGGCAGCTTTACTTTCCGCATTTGAAAACCCATTCAAATACAAAAATTACGAAACTTGCCAGAGATTACTTCAGTTTATTATTGGATAGTCCGTTTTGAAATAGCCTCTATGAGAGGTATTACTGCTACTCACGTACAATGCACTGCTGAATCATATTGCAAAGACCAAGACCTTGTCAAGGTAAATTTCCTCACTTCCTAAGCTGCTCAGCAGCGTCACGCTACAGCAGGGGCGGATCCAGGGGGAGGCGATTGGGGCAATCGCCCCCCTAAAACCTACGAAAGTAACTTTTTTCACAATGATTTTGTGCAATTCGGAAAACAGCATTCGCGATATAAGGCCATTTTGTCGTAAACTGTTTTGTCACAGCAGTGTTGTGAGGTATACTCCATCTCTCTTACAGAAGTGAATCCGTAATGAGACTTGACTACCAAATATTACTGAAATCGCCCCCCCCCTAAACTCATTGGCTGGACCCGCCCCTGCGCTACAGCAAAACATCAGCCCACTGATCTACCCTATTTCACCGTTTTACTATTTATGTACAACTTCCGCCCAAATTTTCATCAATGCATACATATTAAGTACCGTATTTATTCGGTTGTAAACCGCGGCTTACACATTTTTTTCATCATTTCGTGCGGCTTATAATTTTTATTTCTTTACCTTACCGAAAGGTCTAGATCAGGGATGTGCAACAATGCAGCACTGCCGGGCCAAACGCACATAACCAGATTGGTCCACGGGTCACAGCTGCATGTGTCTTGCTCCGCGGATTAGACAACTCGTTGACCACCCAGGGAAGCTTGGCAATACCCTTTAAAACCGTAATGCTTGCTTTGAAATCTGGACCTTTCCGTGGACCACAAAACTTCAGCTCCCGGGCCGCGGGTTGCACACCCTTGGTCGGTCTAGACCAGATGATATTCAGTTATTCCTTGGTTACGTTTTATAAACCAAACTCTCTTTCACATTCTATTCTCTTCAGCATCATGTGCAAATCTACCACAGGAAGGATTATGATGAACAGAGTTGAGCCGATTGGCGAAAACATTAAACAATTTCATGCAAATTGAAGTTAAGTCGCTGGGACACCAAAAAAAAACTGTTAAACAGGTTGTCTCGTCGGGCACCCATCGACAGTTTCATAAATGTTTAATATAGTTTAAAGTTAATCGCCGAACTATTGCGAATTTAATAGGGTTATATTTTTTGAAGAGGTTGCAGTCTGCTGGCGCAAGAGTGCTGGGTCGCAACCGGTATCTATCGTGGTTTACCCAGTTCCGCAAGGAGCTGAACTTGGCAGAGAAAGTATATAAACCCGAAGGCAGTTGCAGTGCGGCGTGTGCATCATTGCCAACGCGAAACGTGCCAGTACGCGAAAGTATCTCAGAGGCTTAGGTAACCTATGTACAAGTACGGCTTACATTTATTTTTTAACACCGTTTCGTGCTGCTTACAAACAAGGGCGGCTAACAATCGAATAACTACGGTAGTTGTTTCGCTACTAGACTGATATAAACATGCTGATCAAAGGGCTTGTTTACCAGACATGCGATGTATTTGCAAAAAACGCGAGTTTTTTTTAAGAGTGATTGGAACATCAGGGGATAGGGAGGGGAGCAGTCAATTCAATTGTTGTTTAAGCCCGTAGTAGGCTAAATGGTAATACGGTAACGCAAATTGTCTAGCTCGAGCGCAGACAGACTACCATTGTGCGCGTGAAAAGCATAGGTTTTGTCGAAATTACTCTGTACTTGTCTTTTTGAGGAGCGAATGCTTTGGCGGTGTTCCGTTTAAAGCATGCCTTCAATATAAATTGCGAATTATTTCAAAGGGAAAGAACTCACGGCACAGCGGTCAGAGAAAGTGCACACGAAAAGTCCGTGACAGATCGAGCCGTAAAACAATGTTTCTAATGGGAGTTACGCGTTTCACAGAAACAGCCAGAGTATCACAACCGTTTACACCAGGCATGGGCAAACATGACCCGTTAAGTTCATTAATCCAGCCTGCTAAACGTATCCAAATTGTTTAAATACAACCAATTCACTGTTCCATATCTCATTTTTGTGTCATTTTACACAAACAATCTATCTAAATGCCAAATTTAGAATCCACTGTGGCTGGGGAGTCAAGGTTTGCATACTCCTGTTTTTTACTCAAAATTGCGGAGCAATGTTAAAACTACACTAGGCAAAAGCAGCAAAATCTATTCCATGCATTTCTCAAAACCTGATGAAAATTATGGCGTAACGAAATTTTTGTCAAGTCTGTGACAACGCAAGCAAAAAATCAGCAATGCAACTAGATCGTACTGTTTGAAATGTTCAATGCATAAAAAGAAAACATGCTTCCGCCTACCTGAAAAACTATCCACGGAACAACAACAATAACACGTCGAAAATGGCCGTCGGATAATGAGCCCCAGTTGACAATTGCAGATACAATGTGCAAGTCCATCAGCAAAATATTAGTGTCTACTACAGCAAATACCAAAGCTGCACGATATGGACTGGAAGGAGGTTCTTCAAACAAAATAAGGAAGTATTATGCAGTTACCTACTGAAATTTGTTCGTGCCAATACTAACATGAAGGTCCAAATGGGTCTCTGCACATTGATTTATTCTTCTCAATGGCACAAACTATACAAAACAGCAGGAAGGTCCATTAAACGTACACTAACAGCTTATAATCCTACTTTAGCGCTCATGAAACCTGGTGCATTCGGTTTGAGCCAGTGTCACACGTAGGTTTTTTTAAGTTTCGGCTTTGGTAACCACCAAGGAATTTTGAAACACCATAACTTATCAAAACATAAGTGTTTATGTTGCGACGTTTTACCTGAAACAACGCACAAACTATAATATATAACCGCGTGGCGGTGTCAATATATTCTTGCAAGCACGTTATATCACTTCCGCATCTTGTAGCCTACTGCACTGTTATTTTTGTTTGTTAAGTCACCGTACATTCATAGTTTGTTTTTTTAAGTTGTTCTTTCTTTCGCCTTTTCCTTTGTAAAATGGGCACCCGGGGTTATAATCTTTTCAATTAGATTCAGGACTCCCTTAGCTGGGATTTTCAACCCAGATCTGTTTGTTTTCTATTTCACCTGGGCATCCTACGAAAAATCCCGTTAAATCTGGTTATTTGAAGGTATAAATTCAGCAATAAATAACTGCAATATATCTAAAAAAATATATATGTATATCTTCCAGTTACCTGTGTTTCGCATGCGCTAATTAGGTGAAAAAAGTACGCGCACAGGATGAAACCAGCCGTTTTCAATCGGTTTCACGCCTTCATACCAGTATCATTATCAAATAGGATACATGCGATGCGGTATAGTCAGCCATGCAGCTGCGTGCGATAAGCCTAAGACGCGCGCTTGCGCGGACGACGAACAGTTAAATAAATAAATTACAAACAGTTACATAAACGATTGAAAGATTTGCATTTGGGTGAACGATATACTGTATTAGGCTATTGTCTCAGACGTCAGTTGAGGAAATTGATGAAACAAGTTATGGATAGTTTACATTTCTTGGTTGCCCTGTGTATACAAATTAAAAAACGATTTCCATTAGAGGAAGTTGTTGCAAGTTACGTGATTTTAGATCGCGCTGCAGCTCAGTATCTTACAAAATAACAACTGCGGCCCCAAATTTTCTCCATCTTGTGCCTGAAGATCACCTGGATTTTTTGGATGATGAATGGAGGCTATTTCGGCAGTTTAAAGGTTTGTCCCAGACCACTTCTTTTGCCAAAAAAGGTCAGTTTTCAATGCACAATCCGGGTTTATTAGAAATCACTGAATGGGAGCGCTGATTAGATTTTCTTAGTTGGTAGCTTTACTATTTGTGGGTTTATTTAGTTCTATTTTATACTTCATGCACTTCGAAGAGCTAATGATGCCTACCTAGTAGGCAAAATATATACTCTGTTAAGACTTTAGTGTCTTGATTCTTAGCTGTGAAGAACTATCCTTGCAAAATTTAATTTTTATTACAAAAAATGTATTTTTCTACTTCACCGCATAGAAATGGAAGTGAGAGGTTTGCATTCCACGTAATGTCCGAAAATCCATCTAGGAAAGCTTTAAGCCGGGTTAATGCAGGCTAGCAAATAAATTTGCGTAGTTCGAACTTCCATTCCTGAAGCACTAAGTACTAGCTCAACTACCACTTACACTGACGGTTAGTGCAGGGAGTTATGCAAGCGTAGACAAAAGACCGAAAAACGTTTCAAAACAAATTAGATCTAGAAACACATAAGCTCGTTACTCTAGCCTACATTAACAGGCTTAGGCTAGCCTAACGGCCAGTCAGTGTCTGCTGTTTGGGTTTCCCACAGCACATTCTTATTGATTTTTTACTAGCGTACGGCGTAAAGTAGAAACATGTTCAACCCGAAATCAGATTTCGCTATACGCACTGAGGCAGGAAGTAACATCATGAAAAAAGACCCACCACACTAAAAAACTCTTTAGTTGATGTGTAGTCGAACTACAAAGTTTATGACGTAGAAGTGTAGTTGAACTAAAACGTTTTTGATGTAAAAGTATATTTTGAGAGACCTTTTCGGTCCATCAAATCAAAACGCCTTAAAAAAACTGGTCACACGCGTCATTCCACAGAGGGTATCCGGACTACAGCCACCTTGGACAACTGCCACCCGGACAACTAGCACCTGGGACAACTCTCACCCGGACAACTGCCACCTAGGACAATCGCTACCCAGGACGACTGCCACCCAGGACAACTGCCACCCAGGACAACTGCCACCCCAGGGGAGTAGTGGGGTGGGAACATATTCCAAAACTTTTTTCATGGTTTCGTTTATAGTGCAATGAAAGTGAATAGAGCATTAAGAACTAATTTTACTGTAAAATTAGTTTGAAGTGCTCTTGAAAATAGCTGGTTTTTACGTGCGTTCCCACACTTGTTTTTTTAGCACTACAGCCCGGTGCCACCCAGACAACTGCAACATAGGATAATGCGTTACAAGCCATCAAATTCAGTTTGGTATATTGCGTTGCGGCACGTATACGAGTTCTCGTGTCACAGCGGTTGAGAACCTCTGTGCTACAATATTATTGCTTCAACACAGTCTAACACAAGTGAGTTGCAACGTTACTGTTGATGCCATGTAACTCACAAATCAAACGCTAAGGCAAAATAAGGTACACAACGTAAAATGAAACGAAGAAAACGCGTTTTATGAATGCATGGAATGAATACGGTAACGTGTATAAGAGTTTGCTGTGATATTTTGAAAAGGCCCATAAAAATTAAGTTTTGCGCTGACTTAACAATGCCTGCGAAGATGTAATGACATCGACACGACATTCTTCACGCAAAAGTTTTAAAGTTGAAGATACGTTTCTTCAAGATGGTCAGACGATGAAGAAACTTTTGTTATAGACTACACCAGATCCTTGTCAAGTTCAAATGGCTTTAATGGCAATTAAACGCATAGAACTCAATATGCCTTAGATCATAGGTTCTCAAAGTGCTCCGCGAGCTATTTTGCAATTTACTCAGGAACATCAATCGGTAAGTAACAATGTGTTTTTTTGTTTTTATTTTTAGAAATTTATTGTGGAGCTCCGTAAATTATGGTCAATCTCTTCATGGGCTCCATAACACCAAACGTTTGAGAACCCCTGCCTTAGATGGTTGTTTCCTGGGTACCGATCGTCCTAGGTGGCACTTGTCTTTGGTGGCAGTTGTCCAGGTGGCTGTAGTCCTAGAACCTCCGCAGAGACCAACACCAGTACAAACAGTCGAAACCTTAAAGCGTTGAAAACCGGAATGAAGGCGCGAGAAAGGTGTTGCCTTTTCTTGTCATAGCCGGTAACAGCTTTCAGGTTTTGGATTAACGTCATCCGCAGTTCGGCTTCAGAGTTTTAAACCAATGATGCCAGTCTCGTACGTTGCTGTTACGCCTTTAGAATTGTCATAGAGCAATTTGGCAATTGAGCATTTTTCCGATAATCGAAATAACTTCCCAAATTTGAATGCAATTCTACGCTCTGATTTTGTTTGAAAAACCTAATTCACAAAATCAAGGAAAATAATTCCATTCCCAAATTACGTGAGTGACGTGCGATGCTACAAAAGCGACACTCTGAATCAATGGCTGCTTTTACATACCACATGTGCTAGACACATCTTGCATTTCAACATCTGTTCTTGAAGTGTCCACTGAGCATTCATTTGAAGTGCCCTGAAATTTTGATAAACTTCTTTATTACCGTAGCCTGTACTGAAAATTTGCTACGACGACAACATACGAATGATACATACTGCTTGGCTAGACGAAGCCGGGAGAAACGTATTTTGCCAACCAGCTTTGTTGCTCGTACGATTGTCACTGTGTTCATGAATTGAAAGACCGCTGTTCATCAAATCAAAATCGCCTTCATCAGGTTTTGATAAAGAAAAGTCCGAGTCAAACACTGTTTCTCGAATCTCTTCTGTTTTTTTTAATTTCCTTTTTCGCTTGAGACTTTCGGGAGAAATGTCGTTTCTTTTTCCGCCTGCTTTCGCTGTTTTCCAACTGGCTAGTAAAGTTTTCGATCGTCTTTTAATTGCTGACGGTGGATGTAATTTAGGCACATCTGCAGTTTTGCCTGTAGGGATAAACCGGTCAACACGTTGTTTTATCGCTTGTTGGAGCACATCTCTCCGAGCCCTCACTTCATCAAAAGACACAGACTTCTTTTTCGCAGATTTTACTTTCTTCTGTTTCTTGGCAGCAGGGCGCGTTGTTTCAGACCTTTGTTGATGGGCTGTTTTTGATTTCGTTGAAGAAACCGATTTAGTTGGACGGGAAATCAGCTTGTTTTTCGATTGATTGGAGCAAGTTTCCTCGTAAATTAGTCCACCGTGCTGATGAGCAGGTGCTTCACTTTTTATTTTGATGTACTGTACGGCAGACTTTTCAACCACGGGGCCAGCAACTTTTGCAATACCTGCAAAGGACGAAGTTTTACGTGCACATGTCAGGAAGCACATCGCTTTGAGAATCGAATGTACACAAGTGCAACGATCTTCTGCAAGCAGGCAAAGTTTGTTTACCTGGGCAGGAAGTTGGTAATGCACAAGCTAAATTTTGTAGACGCACGCAAAATCTGCTCAAAACAAAAATATTAAAAAAATGATAATACTAATACTTGAAAACATCAAACCCTTATCTTGAGAATCTCGAAGGCGTATTTCCAGCCAGAGGAGATAGGCTCAAACGCAACAAAACTGAGCACTGGTAAAAGAGCGCAACTATTTCTTAATTCACAAAAAACGTTGCAGAAGGTTTGAACTGTCCTCTTGACGAACTGTA
>JGI24158J21664_10000471_pt1 | contig 36736 bp, 23 predicted proteins | sample Ectturendosymbi3_FD_21664 | JGI IMG/M metagenome (IMG submission 21664) | reverse complement strand
TAGTGTTAAGAATATGTCTGTAACCCTAGGGTTCTATCTTCAATGCAGTTGCAAAAAGTGTCTGTAACCCTGTGATTCCGCAGGTTTCAATGTCTTGCACTACGTTCTGTATTGTCTGTTTTTATCAACTTGCGTTCTGTAGAGTGTGTGTGTTCATACTATGGACTTCATGTCTGCTATAGACAAATAAATTAAATTAAATATATACTTCTTAGATTAAAATCATCAGGCTGATTAACGTTTTCACTGTTCGCAAAACATTTTTATATATGTTCAACTGACGAAGTCACTCGAGCGAGACAGCACAGACTGGAGATTTTCGTAACGTTATGGAGATTCACCCAGTCTGACTGAAGCAGACGCACAAAGAAATCGACCTGTTATTAAGAATTAAAGCAACAGCAGCGCTGCCGTAGTATTGTTACCAAAGAACGACAGCTACTTTTGAAGTACCGGTTACCCATTTCTGAGGCTGCTGGGTTGTCTGAGGTTGAGTTTTGTTGTACACAGGCTGTTCTGTGAGGTTGGGTTGTATGCCCTGTTCAGGTTGCATAGCGTGGATTTAAATTGCCGAGGTTATGTTGTGCAGCCACCGTACTCGACGTTTTCTGTAGTATACACTAAGCAGGGATTCGCAAATCTCGCCGAAGGCGCCTGCAGATGGCGTCGTTCTAGCACTTTGGTTGTAAAGCGATACGTTTTGAAAAACACACAAAAAACAGCTCGGTGGAGTAGATAAAGCAAAATTGACAAAAGAGTTGTAGAAATATCTTGTGCACTCAAGTAGTCACTTCTAATTTCATCATATCTAAGTTTTCCGACGATCAAACTCAGGTCATATATTTGGTGGGTATTCCACACGTTGATATCGCTTATACATCTTCGTAGTGGCCACGCCCAACAGCGCTGCATCATCAGTTTCGTTGTTGATGGAGTCAAACAGCAGGTGGAGATGCCACATTCAGACAATCCATACCGTTGTAGCAAAATAAAATTCGCATGAGAAACATACGAAAACAAAATTTTCCTAGTGTCCGTCCCAACTCTTGTCAAATAACTTTTTAATGAATGGCCACAAAAAAGGTTGTCACCCGTTTCTTGCAAAATTACACCAAAATTCGGAAAATTAAAAAACTTCAGGTCTTCCAATCGTGCCAAATTCAACGTGTTTTACAGTTTCACTAAAGCACTACACATCAATGAAAAATACCAATCGTTAATAGGAATCACGGCAGCACCGGCTTTTCCACTGGAGGCAACTTTGTGTAATGTAAACCAGGGTCTCCAAACTTTTTTGTCAGAGGGCCTCATAAGCTATTACACAACAGTTCAAGAGCCGGACATATGTGTAATGCGATTGTTTCGGTATATGTTACATTTTACCAAATCAACAAATTTTTTGTAAATATGTTGTTTTTTCATTATTGGCAAAATGGCTTTGCGGGCCGCATTTTGTACTTGGAGACCCCTGATGTAAATGGATGTAGATCGGGTAGGCAAGTGGTTGATTTTTGAAAAGCAAGCGCTTACGTCTCAAAAATCGATCTGACTCTGATGGCATGACGCTTCGGTAATCCTCTCGTAACGAGACCCAGCCTATGTGAGCACTTGGAAACGTCGGATGGTTGAGCCGGAGTCGGTTTGCCGTCGTTCTATTGTCCGAAGGACCTTTGAGTCCAGGTTTACAGGCGCCTCACTGCGGGCAAATTTCAAGGTCAATTGGTGGTGGATAAGATATGATAAAGCTGCCCCAGAGACGCAGCCTCACGTTGTGCAAACAATTATACAGCACTAGGTTGTGATGCCTAAAACTAAAGAAAGCAACAACCTACTCGTTATACTCACAGAAAAAATGCAGATCTTTCACGCAGAAGATTTTGCACGTAATTTTGAGTAGAGACGTTATCGTCAAAGTCATACTTCGAGCTACGTCAGAAGTTACAAACTCAAACATTTCGTCAGTTCTTTAGAAATGATTTTCATATTACCGAAAAGTTTTTGAGAAGAAAAATGCGCAAACGTTTTTTTAAACATATCAAAATCAAAACATTGCCAACTGTGCACCTCTTGCAATACTCACGTGCGAAAGATCAAGCTGAGTTTGGCAAACGCACCACTTGGATCTGCCATTGACATGCAGACGCTAATCAAACAAAGTCTAGGCTCCGGTTACGCTTCCCAAGCCCAGTGCGAGTCAACCATGCATAACGAGCGGCTGATGGCAGGTCCAGTTGCTGGTGGTAACCTGAGGTCACGTTTTGCCACAGCTGATATTGAATTACAAACGAAAACAAGATACACGCGAGTTACTGGCGAATTTCTGGCGGACTGCGCAGTGTTTACAGTACTTGCTGTCGTAACGCTCGGCAAGCGGTTGATTGTGGATCTTCAGAAATAGTTCCAAATCCGTATCCGCTACAAACAATAAACCGCATCACAACTAGCTTCCGCACTTTCCCGGCACGTTTGGTTGAGAATTCTGAACTAGACCTAAAAAAGTGGCAGTAATGGTTAAGATTCACACAAGATCACATTACACGGCTAGCACAGATGTCAGCATTTTCTATTGCTTTATGATTGCCGCCACCAAACCTGTCACAGACACGACAATGTGGGTAGTAGTGTATTTGTTGTAAAAAGACCGGGTAACTTCATGTTCTGCTAATTGCGACCTAAACCAAATCTATTGCGGAGTCTCGCTCCTCCAAAACTCATAATATTTTAAGTCAGGCATCAATTCCTCTTTCTGAAATCATGTGCGGCACATGCAAAATCGACAACACATTATGAAAGCATTTCTGTTCGGATACTAGAAGTGGTCGTTTGAATGACGCTTGGGAGGGTTATATAGCAACTTAACAACGCGCAAAGACGTACCAAGTATCATTTTTCGTAAAAATTACTTAACATAATTCAAACATTTTTTCATTACATTTGGTGACTCAGTTTTCGGTATCACCATCCAATCACCCTTCCCTCTGCAGTGATGTAAGTGTTAATCGTATCACCGTTTCACAAGAACTGTCATGACAACTCGTAATAGTTTATCCAACCAGAAAACTCTTGTTCACCATTTGAGTTCACGTCAGCAACAAAGGCATGCTACAAAAAACTTCCCTNCTGCCATTTTTCAAAATTTTTTTTTTTTTGCGAAACTGCGCATTTATCAAAACTTTTCTACGCGTGATATTTGTGAGGACCGGCCACAGGGTTGGCAACCTGTCTTCACCAAAAACGCCAGACCTAGTCTCAAAAAAGCTAGATAGCAGCCATAAAATATACACATATTAAACATCCATAACCAAACACAAAAGAGAAGTTAAAACTCGTCATAAACGTTGATGTTATACAATTCCGATCTCCAGAAGCATTTTATTGTCCCGTGATTACACTAACGTATATGTGTTTCTTATCAAATACATCGAGCATTTTTAGTGCAACAGTAAAATCTTTGCAATATTCTTTATATCCTGCATGTTCATGGACTCTCGTCAGAAGAGATTTGTAATTAATGTGTAGCTCAGACAATGCTTTGTCAGAGTCAAGCCTTTCCGACTTAAAAAAGCCAGATTTTCTCTTTTTTTTTCAAACAAAGCCGAGTGCGTTAAAAAAGCCAGATTTTGAAAAAGCCACATTTGCAACCCTGGGACCAGTGACAATTCGAAAAGATGACTCCAAGAGTCTTTGCCTCCAGCATGGTCCGCGCAACTAAACGCAGGGCGGATGCAGCCAGTCATTTTAGGGGGGGGGCGATTTCAGCAATTCATGGTCAAGTCTCATAACGGCTGCGATACTGCAAGATAGAAGTATAGCCTTCACAACACTGTTGCGACAAAACAATGGACAACGAAATGACCTTTAATCGCGAATGTTGTTTTCTGAATTGCACAAAATCATGATGAACAAAGTTCCTTGCGTACGTTTTTGGGGGGCGATCGACCCCCATCTGGATCCGCCCCTGACTGAAGTCAAAGTATTGCTGTCGTGGGAAGCATATCAGTCGCACTTAGAACAGGATGAGTTACACCAGACTGCTTTTTTTATTAATTTAGGTGACGGTAATTGGCGGGAGGCCGAAGCCTGAATTGTGCTTCTTGCCGGGGCGGTTGAGGTGAACGCTCTTGCCCAAGGAGCGCTACGGCAATTCACTCAGTGGTTGTGGATCGATCACTCAACCTTCCAATTGACAGGCGGACGCTTTGCTACTGATCTGTTGCCGCCCTCTATGCAACAGGCTGCAACGACACCTTACAGAAATGAACTGTGTTTGTGTAGTCGCATACCACAGTGTGCTTGCAAACCAGTTCGACGAGTTTGCAGCATTCCCTTGNTCACAAGCTTAACTTTTGCGAAAAGANTGTTTTTCCTACAGANCCGCTCCAGCTCACCTCGTGTTAAAATCCTGAACCATCGTTTCGTTACAACTTTTACAACAGCCATTTCAGCAACAGAGGATGTCTCAAGCGCAAAGGCTGCCTGTACAGACGTGACGCTCATGCTTTGTCTTCAGATATGTGAAAAAGAGCAGCAAGCAAGCCGTCTTGGGGAAACCGCCGGCTGATTCTACATCCTGTCTGCACAACATCAGGAAAGAACCAAGAAANTCTGTATCTGATTGTCAGTTTACCGCTCTTCTTCCACGATCTATATTTTNAGGAAAACTGTCTTATCAACCTTTGTAAAGTGTTGAAAGGGACAGATAACNAACGGAAGGAAGAGATTAACATTGAACTTTCAAAGTTTTGTTTTCTGTTCTGCTTGCAATGGCACTCTGCTGCGNTGGAACTTGTCCATATATTCATTATTTTCATTAATCTCTGAACAACGCATACAAACGAGCAATATTCGCTAAAACTTGCTTTCAGTGATAGCAATGGTCGCGAGACAATCACTTGCTTTTACACGCTGTGAAGCATTCCTTGGCTGAAAGCGATGTACTTCGGGATCGTTGATGCGAAGTAAGTTTGCTTGAATCCAAGCAAAGGTCTGTGAACATCTCTGTTTTCATTGAAAATTTATGTTCGCTGTTGTCAGCTCTGTAACTTCAACCTTGAGCCCCTTATCTCCATTTCCTACNCGNAAATATGCGTGGCGTTGCGTAATTCAGTAAAACTTACCGTATCATTTTTTGGTATGTGGTGAGTTGAGCAGTGAGCGCTTTTTGTAAGCATGCAACACCGAGCGTATAACAAGCAGCGCATAGTTTTTGTATATAGGCAGTTAAATTGGACCAGACTTGATAGTTAAAGTGCGTGAACGTCATTTCTACACCACTGAGATGCCTCTTTTGCATAGCAATACCCTGAAGCAAAACGTCATTTTTATCCAACGCAAAAGTACTAATAGTTTGCACTTTCATTACTTCATCAATCCTCTACAATTCAGACCTGCACAACATTCGGCTCACGAAATCTTTTCTTGCGGCCCGCGAGAGCTTTCTCAATTTCAGCAAGTGTTGCCAAAGCCTGACTCCGGATAATAATTGTCGTTCCAGAATTTCTTCCAAACCACAACGAAATGAAATAGACTTTGCGGCCCGCAGCAAAGTTATGTTGATCAATTTGGTTCTTCGAGCTTTCTGTGTTGTACAGACCTGCTACGTTATACCAACGCTGCCGTGACCGTAATGACGTCATCCCTTCAGATATCTGCTTTTTCCTCGAACAAACAACTGAAACCCAGTTAATGAGACAACTGCAAGGAGGTGGTCCACCGATGTCCGACCTACTTGCACTGAGGAATGTAACCGATTCATTTTCAAAAATCGATCATTAATCCCTGATATTGGCGGTGCAATAGTGGCCTAACAGTCAGTGGACCGGTAGACAAACGGCGCCATTGCCAAATAAAGCCGGACTCCTGCTCTTCCAGAAACGGCGCGGTTCATTTCTTTGTAAGCGGCCGTACCGGTTCGGAGCCAGGAGACTATACAAGAAAAATAGTTGGCTCTAATTTATCAGGTCAAGGAGCATCGGCCTCCTAAACCTGACGTGGTGTTCGGCTATCAGTAAGATTCTGCCCTGCGTGGTGCGATAGGACTGCGCTTTTGTGGCCAATTAGTTTGATTGACGGTTTCAAATGTGGGAGAATAACGTAGAATGCGTCGTTGTTGTAGTAGCTGTGGTTTGTGCAGATATTCCGCGAGCTCCTTTCCCATCAATGAGAGTTCATTGCAGAAAGCGATTCTGTCTTTAACCTTGGCCAATTCCAAAAAAGTGTAACTTTCACTTAGACAAGATGTCCGCAAGTTGAGCAAACTTTTCTAAGGTTTGTATAAAGAACGAGATTGACAAAGTAACTTGCCGTTGTCACCTCGAGGCCCCAGCGATTGTCACGACACCCATGCACTTTCTGCTGTTTAAAGCATTTAAGGAATGAAACGATTAACAGCTGCATAATAATGTGTAGCAAACTGGTTTTAGGATACTATTGTTTGACGTGAAGCTTCCTAGAGTTTTGTGTTCGCTTTTTTTGTCACGATTCGACTACTTCATCATTTCGAGTCTTTGTTTTGGACAAAGCGTAAAAGTGCAAAGGAATTCACTACTCTTAGAATTTTGAAAACATGACTGACAGACAATAAAAACTTTTTTTCTGATAAAATCTTAAATCACTGATCACACTCTACGAAACAAAATACAAACTTTGCAAAAATTTACCGTAAATTTTTTCGGCATCAACTATGCGCGCATGGTTTTACAAATGTTCACTCACGGACAATACTGCTTCACTTTGTATCACTTTTGAGACCGAGTGAAGTAAATCTAAAATGAGCGATGTGATATCGTACTTATAATATTGAACATGATAACATTTCCTGCATTAATCCGGTTGTCGTTTCTTTTGTTTGATCACATAATAAACGTTAAGCCTGGAACAGTACGTGACCAAAATCCGAGCAAGGGTTGGGTTCATAAATTTTTGTTCTTTTGAGCCAGTTCTTTTAACCACTTCTCGGCCGCACTAGATCTCGGGGCAGATGTTGGGCAGCCATTCGATTGTCTCATCGGTTCTTAAATGCTGGCAAAGTAAACGTCTGGATAGCTGGATAGATCTTTACCGACATAACACGCAGAAGAATCGTGTCTTCGTAGTTCAGACGTGCCGGTGCAAAACCGGTAAGTTTGTCCTGGTAAAAAAACTTGTGTAATTTTAATTTTCATATCACCGTAATGGTTTGGCAGCGATTTTAAGAATATCTTAGGCCGCTTCATTGAAAGCACGCGCTTTCAAAACGTTTAGAAAATTTGCGTCAACTTTCAATACACACGCTATTATTTACATAGTGTTTTGATCCAGTAGGGAGATTTGATAATGATACCGTTGGTCATAGGATTTTCACAAATCATTGGGAGAACTGCACAGTTAAATCATAACAAACAACCGATGAACGGCTAAATCGCCAGTTGTGTATTCACTGCCGAGAAACAATTTTCCAAGCAAGATTGGGTTTTTAGTGTTAAACAAATTAAAAATTTTGGCAACGCAAGCTCTTTATTTGTAGGCAATGTTCCCTCCAATTTTTAATAATGCTGTGCGGAAAAACAAGCGACTGCGCTGAATCACAATTTTACTGAGCAGAAGTTATTAAATCTATTACACAGTAAGATGTATTACAGATAAAAACTAAAAATAAAACAAATTTTATTGCGCTAAGCGTTGTTGCAAATGCGCAGAGGGTCTTAGCAGCTGCGCGGCCGCGCAGCTTAGAGGGAACATTGCTTGTGGGCGTGATAAAACTGCGCTTCTGCCTTGAACTGCAAGAGGGAAGGAAGTGTAAAATGATGTGCTAATGCACTAAGCACATACGCTGATATGAATATAAACTGCATGTTAAAGGCGCTCATCGTAATTGAATATAATTTGCCTAGTGAACACAGAGCCTTTCAAGGGAGAATTTCGGTACAAGTCATGCATGCGGTTGTACTACATATTACAGCAACGAAAGGTTTAGTCTTGGTAGACTATTGCGCCACGCTTGCGGGGAGCCTACGCAGCTGAGTGTCAGCGGTGAGAGAAATGTTAGGTCCTGTCTCCCAGGTCGAGCGTCACGTTGCAAGCAGAAGAGGTATATATATGCGGCTGTCGACTCACTCATTGCATCCTTTGAGAAAAAAAGTTAAATTAAAGCAAAATGAGTATTGCACTGAAGTCAGTCTGTTTTCACACGGTAGTAGTCTACAGCTTCAAACGGTTCTGAACAGCTGCAGTGCTTAGTTCAGGATATCTTTGACTGGTAAAAGACGCTCAGCAGGTTTAAGACGATGTTTTCTTCATCCAGTGCTTGAAGCTCAGCAAACTAGCAAATCAACACAAGAACATTTTTCTTTTGCTTTACTTTTCTAAAGTCCCTAAAACAAGAAATTAGTGGACAGGCTCCGTACGTGTTCGAAGCACATGTCTTCCCTCGAATTGTTTCGTTTGCATTTTTGATGTTTTCCAATATACAGTGATTCCCGTCCAAGCGTCTTATCACAGTCTTGACTTTCCCCCTAACGTTCGTAAATTAAAATGGTAACAGATCGTTGTTTTTGTACGCTTGCAGCAGATTGCAAATTGCTTTTGATGCTTGCTAGGGGATGGAACTCCTTGCCTTTTTCAATTAGTACATGCCCATGTTTGCTTGTAGCCGTCATTCACGCTTATAGGCACGGCTGGCTGTAAGAGCTTTGAGGAAGTTCAAGCCGGTGTTTAAGAATTCCTTATTAAGTTTGAGTCTTGCAGACAATCTGTCATAAAGCTTCGTATAAGCTAGTTAAACGTTTTCAAAGTTTATATGATTGCCGATGTTTTGGTGAATGGGAACGTCAGCCAAATGCGCACGCCAGTGCTGCATCAGAACGAGTAGTGGCCGAGCATTCACTACTTGCCAGAACAGGAAGAATCAGCTTAAACTTCCAAAATGTCATAGTCGCAAGCTGATAAAAGAATGCGGATAGAATTGATTGAAATGAATATGACAGAAACACAAATCTTTAGTAAGCTACGTCAAGATTACATGCCCTTTTTAAGCAGATCTGGTAGGTTTTCCTAATCAGAGGCGGCACTTTGTTGCTATGTTTATCGATGCTTGACTTGTACCGAACCCAAATTTTGAATTTGAGGTAACGAACTGGATGCAAAGTAAGTTGTGCATCAAAATTTCTGTCACGCCATATGCCAACTGAGAGTACAGCGGAGTTGCCGGAAGTCGTAACGTTCTTTGCACTGCGGATAACGAATCGCGCTCTGCAGTGCCAGCAAGTACATGCAAGCAGAGCGGTGCGTCGTGTCGCCTATGGGCGCTGGCTCGTCGCAAATCGTGATTTTCCAACAGCGGACTGGTGCTGAGAATAAGGTGTTTGCACCACAAGACCATTGAATGAACTGGTCTCTGTGTAAATAAGGGTGATTCGCAGGTTGTTGGTGAAAAACGTTTGTTGTGGTTTTACTAAATCTCATGAAACAAAAGTTATTGGTGGTCATCTGGGTAAAGTGATACTCGAATTGCCAAACTTGTTCTGCTTAGCGTGCACAAAACTTACTTTGGCAGTAATGTTTTTATCAATGATTGTTATTGAGATGATGGGTGTGATAATAATATAGAAAAGGAAAGGTAGTATAGCTTCGCAAGTTTTGATTTTAAATGAAAACTAATTGGTTGCAGTATACGTACGTGTTTCATTTAAGATCACTTTACTGAAACCGGTGAAACTCCACTAAAGACCTGAAGCTGCGTTTGACACTTCGTATTTCAAGTACGATCGCATTATTCGTTTAGTTTGCAGATAGTTTAAAAGTATAGAACCGTGAACTACAGTAAGGTTGTCTATGGTTCGTTGCAGAGGTCGATTGTCAACGCTTTCCTGTTCGTTACTGAGGTTGTGATAAGCGGGTCAAGATTCATTGTTAAACGATCATATGTTTCGCAATTATTTGCGCTATTCTTAGGTTTTCTGTAGGGTTTAACTCGAGACGGAGCTTGTTCTGAGGCAAAACAATTTACGTTGTTGATTAAAGCCCAACTTTTAAGACAGTTCTCTAACTCTGGTTTACCGGTAAACGCCAAAAACAAATATTCCAAGACCGTCTAGTAGATTAATGGAATCAGTTCACTCATAATTTCGACATATCGTAACGTAGTGGTGCCAACGCTTGTTGTTTCTGTGTTTCGATAACGTCAATCGAAAATACTTGAAGGTAGTTAAGGGCTGTGTAAACGTCACTGGTTACGAAGGCCTTGTGGACTTCCGATGCTGCACAGAATGTAACGTCTTCGTCCAGTTGAACCAAATTTTTAAAATCCATGTATTTTCCACAACTCTCTTGTTTAAGCAAAGCTCGTGGTCTCCTAATTTTGNTCTATTTACAGCTTAGCATCTCAAATGTATGCTTTGAAATGATAGCGGGGCTCTGATGCGTTGCTGGCTTTGATTGTAGTCTAGGTTTTNAAGAGCCTTGCCTGGTGGTCTCTTGGACGATTCTGTATAGAATTGATAGCATTGCGAGCTGAAGCGGCTCCAAATTCTGGCAAAAAAAATTATATTTGNGCAAAAAAATGTTTGCTTCCCTGATTACGTGCTTCGCCGGTCAGAAATGGCCCAGCCAGACAAATGCAGAAAAATTATGCCGCCATTTTGAAAAACGACTTGCGCGGTGTCGCATCGACTAACTGACGACGACACCAGATCGAAATACTCAGCAAGCCGTTGCGCGAGCTTCCGTTGAGCACTACTCGGCACAGGTTTGTCACAAGCCACAGATGCACGTAGTTGGGGCATATCGAGGCATTTCCCCTTGGAAATTTCTTTGCACGAAGAATAGAAATGGTTCAGTGAAAAACAAGGCGATGGTTTCAGATTTGCGATGCCCTATTGCCAACAATCGAAAAGTAAATTGCAGATCGAAGAGATGGACTGCTATTTTCAAACGTTTGTAAAACTTAACATTATTTTCACGTGGTTTAGTCACTAAACTATATCAGTGAGTTCTACTGTCCGTCGGAATATTTCGCGTGGAAGATACCATAAGTAACGATGTAAGAAAGATTGATCTGTTGGTGACAAGAAAAATTACCTAAAGTTTTACGTGTTCTCGCAACAACGGCACTGATGGGAATAGCTGCTGCCTAAGTACTGGAAAACGTTCAGACCCTATCACAGCATTTTTGTTTCGGCTTGTATGCGAAACAGCTAAAAGTTTTGGGCGAAAAATGGTAAATAACCAGATTTATTCTGTTGCAGTTCATTATGTGTTTTTAAACCTTTTTCCAAACCGTGTTAATTTTATGCATCTGATGTCTTTGACGAAACTGCCTCAGGTAAGCAGTTTCATTACAGAACTCCGCAGCGTCGATTCGGTTCTTTGTGCACGGTTTTGTTCCACAGCAGATCTAAGACATTTGCGCACTCACGCAAGGTTCGTTGTTTTGTTTTTCATTTGCTTTAAAAGAAAACAATTCCAGTTAAAGAGACTTAAACTTTTCCTAACATAAGTGGATAATTAATTTGACACACTCACGCTCATGGAAACGTCAGTAGCTGTTATTGAGAGGCTGCGCAAACGCACATTATTCCAAGCACCTGATCGGCAAAGAGTGTTTGCAGGTTAGTAAAAAAACTCGGGACTCTGCTGCTTGCGTGAAAGAAGCGCGATTGAACCCTTTGTGCGCATGGTGCGGTTAGACCAGGCGATCGCAAGATCTTTCGCTGTGCCATTGCTAGGAGAAAGGTCATTTCTCAAATGTTTTGATTCTTTTGAATGTTATTTTTCTTTGGCCGTTAAATTGTCTTACAGCTGCGAAACAATACAATACTTTGTATTGTATCCGCAATTCAACATGACATTTGCTTGCTTTTGATCGCAACGCAGTCTGTAGTCGTAGCTATCCTCAAAGATGACGACAAGCATGATGATAATCAAAATGAGGTCAAAGATTTCTGTTTGATCCTACAAAACTTTGCTTTGGCAAAGCCAAAGAAAACAACGCTGATCTGTTGCGCAGCTCACTTGGAAAAGAAAATTCTGCAAATAAAATATTTTTTCCAAACGAAACATTACCAGATAGTACGTCAGATGCTGCAGCTGCGTGATTTTAACTTAACTAATTAATGGAATCCGTGTGATGTGCAATACACCCACTGTGTGAGAGTGCTGTGCATGATGATCCCTCGATTATGCATATGGAGAGGATAGTGAGAACTAGTGCGTATCAGTTGATCACGATTTAAACTTACAGGAACTTTGCTAATGGTCGTTTCGGTAAGGTGTTAGTTTGCATGTCGAAACGTAAGTGCATTTGCTTGCAGTGAACTTACTGGCGAATAGAAACTCACTGGCATGGACTGTTAACATTTTTTCAATTCATGGCGCTCGAACTTTTCGGATCTGTTTAACCACATGATGTCAATCAAAAAATCCAACACGACGTAGGTACGCTACAGCAGTAGGAAGAAGCTTCGTTCGGACAAAACCTGTTCGTTCCGGCCCCGGCCGAGTTTCAAGAGCCCTTTTCTGTCCGAAACGAACGGAGATGCGCGAGGATAAAACTAAAAGAACGCCGTTTGTGTTTTCTCGGTCGTTCTGAAAGGAGCCGAACCTGTAGCTGGCGTTTTCGTTGCCTGCCGGAACCTCGTGAAAAGTCGGAGCCGGAGTTTAAGTGGGAACAGTTGAACCCAAACCAAGGATCGGCGATCTTGTTTCGACACCATGTTCGCCTCTGTTGCTTTGGTGTTTGTTTTCATGCGCGCGTAGAACATCAAAACAAAAACCAATAAATCGCCACCCCACACGTTGCTGCGCACTTTTCTTTTCACCACCGTTTGATTTCCCTCCACTTATGCTACCTCATTTGCATGAAACTTGTAACAGGCCCGACAAAACAAGGGCTTGAACGATGAGGAGCTCTCGGAAATTGAAATGAACAACCGCAACGTTTAACAGTTCACGTGTGTTGAATTTACAGTATTAGGTGATATACTATCCGCGATGAAACCGACAAGCATGAATTTTGTCAATGAAGGCAATCGTTGCCATAGTTTAATTTAAATGGCTGAATATCAGTTGTCATGTTGTCTTAAGTTTAGTGAAAGCTTTTGCGAAAGTCATTGAAACGCTTGCACCACGTTTGCAAGATGAAAAATTTTGAATTTTGAAACAGATTTCATGCATCACTTGCAGTAACACATACGTGAAAACGAATACAGCGCGTCTGAAGCAAATGAAAAGTGAAGGTTTTCACCTTTTTTAATGGAGCTTTAAAAAGCTGTGCACAAGCGACAACACAAGCGCAGTGCAGGAACGTTGAACAACGTGCGATCGGTTATTTGACTCGAAAGCAAAATGTTTCTGGCAAGCTCCTACAAATTATTACAGTAAATGGTGATCAATGTAACTTGAATATGGCCGTTTGGCCAGTGGCTGGTGAAAAACGCTTGAGGTATGGAATTCTTGGTTAGAGGTGGCTTTTGATTTGTAAAACTATTAATGCCCTCTTTGTTCCCGCAGACCTTTATCGTACTTCGTGACCTCAAGTCGTAAGGTCATGTGCTGGTCACGCATGATTGAATCAGCAATTGTCGCGTCAATTAGGAAGCAGCCCACCCTGTCGTTCGCGTCGCGCCGGCTACACAGTACAGGGACAGTGATGTGGCCCGGGGAGGAGTAAATTTAATTAAAGGCCATCGCGATTTCAAATCATCCTACCTGCGAAGCTAAGAATTCAAGGTCGCTTTGTTGTATTTCACCTGCGTGGAAAAAGCTTTCGTCACGCCACAGTTCTGACTGGTCGTGAGGCGCATTAACTAATCCGCACGCACGCTCAGTGACGTGGCGCACTTTGCTTGAATATGTAACAGTTAAAGCCAATTTCTAGCAGCCTAAGCGATCGGGTGTTTTCTTATGGGGAAACTTCATGGAAGCAAGTAAGCTGCTGGTGGTGTTTACAAAAATCAGCGTCATACGTTCATGATTATTAAATCTGTGTATTTTGGAAACAAGCATCCGCATGAAAATACTCAACCTACTGTAACTTACACAATCGAAAATCTGAAAAAAAATGTTCTCCCTTTATTTCACGTCTACAGTTACACATTGAAAAAGAGATTTGATTATGAAAAGACAAGTAAAGCATGGCCTGATTTATTGAGCATATTCCCTCTGCAAAATGCCTTCCTTAGCTGTGGTAGCAACATTTAGGCAAGCTTTTTTAATGCACTTGGTATTACAGAACGCCCATGTGCTTCAATGAAAGGCAGGTCTACGAATCCCACATACTGGAAAAACAACACTGAATATATTCGAATTCTTATCGAAGACGTATCCGTCGTTGGATTTAGTTGGGCAAATTAGCGACTTGAAATGCATGTACAAACACGAAACGAGGTTTACAGTGTATTGTCTTGAGCTCCACATGTGTGATACATGAAAAACAACTGTCATTCTTCCTCAAAAAATTAACATAGCACGCGTTACACAATTGATATGCTTCTCAGTTCTTTTACCGTAACCTACATTTTATTTTGTATGCTTAATTAGCACAATACAAAAAAACTCATTTCAATAGTGCGGTCGTTCTTATTATATTCAGTAGACAGTGTTTATCGAAGGGAATCCTTTCACAGCTAACAATAAAAAAATACAACCTTTTCAGAGTATATATTTCGTCTAGTGGGTAGGCATCGCCAGCTCTTAATCAAATAGAATCCGTTGTAGACAGTGCGCATGAAAAGTTTTAAGTGCGATTGTCAACAAACAATATTTCTTAAACATCGCTGGAAACTCGCAAGACAGTAGGGCAGTTAAATTACGGGAAACAGAGTATTGAGTGTGACGTCTTATCGGTTATATTGTGGTCTGAGCTTTGTACGGTAGGCTTGATTGACTTCGGCAAGTGGTGTCAAAAGGTGTATTGCTTGGTATGAGCGATGCGATACGCATGACTTAACGCTGTTTCAACCAAGCGTACCCTCCCGTGAAGGAGGCATCAATCATCAGCCTAACACCTCGCTAGTCCATCGGCATTCTGAAAACGAAGAAATTTCGATTGTTTTTTAATGCTTGGCCGGTAAGGCGCACGCGACTTCGTATGTTTGCTGCAAGAGAGCAGTTGTCACCCTTTTTATCAGCGTCAAGATCTGCAAAGTGCTTCGACTGCTGAGTGCGGACAACGGTGGCTGGGTTTACGCATCCGAACGGATACAGTGTTCTGTGATGGACGCTTACCACAACGCAAAAGCTGGTTTAGCTGAACTAACAGAACGCATCATAGAATTTTTCGTGCCAATTTCTTGATGTGCGCTGACTATCCTTCAGGTTTTGTTACGAATTGTGACTCAGTGAAATGCAAGGATAAAACATCACGCTACCCTTGGCGCTGTAGTTATCTTAGTTATTAGCGATTTGACATTGCTTTACCACAAAAGTTTAGAGAGCGCAGTTGTAACACTCAGGAAGCAGCTTAGTTTGGATACTTGCGGCTGTGCGCTTGGCCCCTTGGCAATTAGACGGACAATGTGGTATTTCCGTCCTCTTCCAAATCCTTCCACTACGGGCGCAGAGGGCAGCTTTCTTCTTGGTCGCGCATCGTCAGTGTCCACGGCAAACAAATGAAGATAAACATTTCATCTTTTTTTCGGCAGAAACTGGTCGCGTTTTAGCTGATTGCTGCCAAAAGGATCCGCATCTGTTTCTACTCACGAAGTCAGAGAGCGTTAACTCAACATGAAAACAAATCGCGATCAAGATCGTTCCGAAGCATCTCCTGCACGAAATTGACCGCTTGTGTAGCAGAAGCCTGCAATTCGTTACTGAATCCTGGTTTTTCCCCGATTTTGCGCTGGAAGTTGAAATTGCTGCGACTTTTAAACACGCTTTGATCAAGCACGCAGTACATTTGTACTCCTCTTAACAGGGAAATTGTGGTCCTCTGCTGGGTATATGCAAAATAAAATTTATTTTATGTGCGTAACGCGCATGAGTGTGTTTAGAATACTACCTTGTGAAAGAATAGTTTTTCATTCATTTTCACACCCACTTTTCCTCTCGGGACGGCCGGGGTGTGAAATAAGGTTAATTCAAAATTATATGAATGATTCGCAATTCAACGGACGCTAACTTTTGAAGGCTGCGTCTTGTGATCAAGGATTCTATAGATTTTTTTGCCAAAGAAGTTAATGTTGCCCAGTCTGGCGGCGCTTCAAGCACAGGCAATTTTGAAAAATGTGTTTTGCGAAGTAAATCAAAGAAATTTGTCGCTGTAAGGTGTAAGTACATTGTGATATTTGGAACTTTATCCTGCATGCCTGAAAATATCTATCGAAGTTGCACAATAATGCTGAAACGTCCTGCAGTCAATGTTTCCCGATCGAACTCGTCGATTTTACGTCGGCTATACAGTATTCGTTATGTGCGATGGCGGTTGTTTACCAGCTTCAGATGAGTAACGGCGAATAATTTCTCACCGACTTAATAACTCAAGAAAATAACGCGGCAACTGTTTCGTTCGCATTGCCATGCTTACGAAGGTACCCGCCTAGAAACTAGCAAACAAACGCTGATTCAGTCTGCCGCGTCAAATCGAAAAAATAGACCTAAAAACTCGCGTATTCATTACTGTGACGAGCATAATCGACTGCTGGATTCTGTAATATAGCTTCTTCCTGACCTTTCCTGTTGCGAGGCCGTGAACCCGCATCCACGCACGTCATCTGCAGTGATCAGCGATTACGGAGACGTGCCGAATGGGCTGTCAAATATTGGGCTGCGCTATCTCGATGTCGGGCGGGGGTGATCGCTGAGTGAGGGGATGATTTGAGTTTGACCGGCGCCGATGCTGCTGGCACTCAACGAGGCCAACCGCCTGTCGTCGCTTGATCAGCTTTCGAGTACGCGCGTGAGGTCTTGTAAGTTTTCGATTTGGCCGCACTGCTACTTCCGTCGCTTGCGCCCAGTTGGGCAGAAACCGGAGCGAAGCAAGGGGAATGATAGTCAACGCGGACTGTGGTTTGCATCTGGATCGGTCTCTGTCGTCACTTGTCGAAAATTGTCGCTTCTCTGTCGTCTGCATCCTTTTTAAAGCGAAGCTCCGCATACCACGCCTTGATGCAAATATATTTGGTGTTAACGGTTCACTAACTGCTTTGTGCTTGGGCGACGAAAAATTTTGGGGGGCAGTTTTTTATTTTTCTGTTTTTTTTTGTTTAGCAGAAAATCTGCGCAAATGTAATAGCCCGTTCGTCAAAGTTGTAGAAGTATTTGGTGAGCCAATCAATTTTGAAGATGACCACGAGTTGGCTTCTGCAAACATCAGCAAATAGCATCCAAATAGAAGAAATGTCCTGTGCTCGAAAATGTTTAATGCGGTCCATTTTCGTCGCAGATTGTATTTGAATAATATATCAAGACCGAGGATGCATAGTGGTATGTGAAATTGATTTCCTGTAAAAAGATTGCTGATTGCTTAGACATCACTGCCCTTGTGGAGACTTTACTTGAAAACAGATATGCGCAAGTCTGAGTCGTCACGAAGACATGTAAGCAGAGCCCAGTCGGTTGATTCTTCGCAAGCTTTCAACAAACCGAGAGCTTTAATTGTCGTAATTTTCCTCGTAGCAGTTAGTTTGCTGTCCGAATGACTTTAACTTAGGGAAACCTTAACTTTGCCCGTCATTTTATTTAAACGATAAGAAAAAAGAGGTTAATGTCACGTGGATTTCAAATTAGAATTTCAACATTTATCTGTAGTTGCACTCGGCGCTAATTTTTTTACATCAGATCAACCTATAGCTTCCACTGAGAAAAATCCGTCAGTATTCCCATTATCGAAATTTGGTTGTTTTAGAGGACCTTCTCTACAAAATTGCTTAAAACAACGGCAAATCAAGACGGAGAAAGTTGATCTCTGTCGATCCGAAAAGACAAAGGTCAACCTGAAATTAACGAGATCAAAGGAAAGGTTAGCTGGAAATTTTGGACCACAACCAAGCTTGAAACCAAGCAACTAACTGCCAGGCCGACACCAAAATCCTTACAAAAGATTGTAAGCGTTTAAACCGAAAGTGAGACGAAATTTTCCAGCAGCAAAGTGCGTTATCGCAAATATTTGTATTAAACGTTTCAAGTTGTGCCTTAATTATTGCACGTTTACAGGTGTCGAGTGGTGGCGCTTGGATGGTTGTGGATGAGTTGTTGTATCACCTGAAAACCACACATTTTCAAAACTTGGAAATTGAACCAGTTTTAGAAAATCCATCATAATCCGACTGTTTCCATCGTAAAGGTGACAGTTGCAAGAGAGTCATATAGGTTTGCATTGAGTAAGGTTGGTTACACTAGACCAAATTAAAATCCGTCTGGAACCGGATGGGTGGTAGAGTTGGTGAGCGTACGCCAAAAGAGCCGGTAGGCTGGGTTCGTTGATCTGTCGGGTCATACCGAATACTTGAAAAACGGTACTTGAGACCTGTCCAACCTAATGCTCGGGTTAATGAGTGGGTGCAAGGACACAGCTCACGCGCGGTGCTACCATTTACTACCACCAGTGCAGTAAAAGTGAACTAAAACGTGTGAAGTAAAACCGTGTCAGGTAATAGACAAGTTTGTGATTTTGGTTCGGCTTGGGGGTTTTTGCTTATGATCAAACTGCTTTTTCAAAAAATGACCTGACACACTGGACCTCATCAAAACCGCGACTTGGGCAATTTTTGTGGACTACAGCGGAAACAGAGAACTGCAGCTTTTTTAAAGACTGAAACCACTGCTTATATCTAAAGCTCCGAAAAGGAAAACGACTGCACCAGAAATGAGACTCTAGTTCTCAACTGTCGCGCATAACAACACTCCCACCCCCTGCCTGGGTAGCAGTAGTGAGATGGAAGATGTGGTGGTTGATGCATGAAAACGTTTTAGCGACATATTGGACAAACTTTGTGTAGAATATGGCCACGGTCCCTCGGGTTAGACGTATGAGTAAAGACGAAAGTAGATCTGCCAAACACGTTGATATACGAGCAAAGAAAAACACCTTCAACGTGTGCTTGCGAGGTGAATCTCCTTTTGTCACAAAAACGTTCAAGTATAGTTGAACAACCCAGAAAAAAATGTACATTTTCGCTTCCTTAGCTGAGGAATGACAGTTGGAAAGGTTAATCTGCCGTTTCCGTTTGCCTGTGCCAAAATTAAAGATTTAAGCGGACCGGAGCTTCGCTGAGAGTAAGATTGAAGCTGCAGACTCCCCCGACACCGTCTTATTCGAAGCAGGTGATTACATTCCATCACAAAACCACAGTGCAAAGGATGGGCATAAATTTTACCCACGGTTTTGAGCAAATTGAAAAAATGTGCAATGTTCTGGGAGCACCTCGTCGCTCCCCACATTTTTCCTTTTATTTTCCAACTCGTGCAATTTACACTTTTAGTCGTGTAAAATGTCACGAGTTGCAAAATTTTTAGTATTGTTTTTATATTCCTAAGTTTGTAGACAAACCGTATTTTTTTTGCACCCAGAACTGAAAATTTATGTCAAATGCAATTTCATTTACAAATTAAACGCCCTTTTTTAGCTGCGAAGGATCTATGTAGTGAAATACTTCGTTCGACAACAGTGTTGAACATCTACGCTAGGATTTTAGCAATCGTTAATAGAAAAGGGAATGCCTTTAAAATTATTTTGGAAGTAGGTGGATGCTCAATCAAATAAACGACACATTTGAAAAATATTTCGCGTATACCAAGACAATGCTGAACAATTTCACCAGTTGTACTACTGTTTGGGGTCTTCGTTCAGGTTGATCTTTCAATGGTCCTTAACTAATCGAAACAGCAAAAGTGTTTTAAAAAATGCGTACAACACCATATTTGAATATTGACGTAACTTGTGGCATCGTGGCGTGAGGAAGTGAGTTGTTCCAGCGCCGCATCTACTGCATACCACGTCGACGTCGGCATCCCATCAAGTTGGAATGGCGAGTATAGCTTGCTGAAGTTACGACCCAGACCATGGGTGTGCAGTTAGATTGAATAAAATGCCGTTTTACTCGGGAGACACTTGTGTCTTAGGGTTAGTTAGTTAAACCAGTATTTCTTAAATATTTTCTCCCGGGCATCCCTTGACAATTTTTTAATAAAAACGTTCCCCAAATCATTTTGACGTAATCTTTTCTTCAGTTGTATTGAAAAAGAACTAAGGGACAGAAAATTTTTGTTATAAGGTACTTCAAAGTAGGAGACGAAAGTAATTGCTACAAGTCCAAACGCATATAAATCGTATCACGGAAGTGTGAAAAAGTATACGCTTGTTATAAATTGCGGTTTAGCAATTGTGCCCCTTTCTGAGGTAACGCTTTGTGCCGCCTCTGGTCTTGTTCTGCTACAAAGCTGAAGCTTCACATGATCACAAGGCACCTGACTTAGTGTCAAGAAAATCCGTGCATCAGGTGGATGAGAAGGCTGCGAAGTTTGTCATTCATACGTGTGTCACGTTACTTTTAAAACAATCGCTTAACCTAAAATACAAAAGACTGGACTTGTTGCAATACCTATTCGGCACGTTCTACCTACGATATTTCGTAGAGGATTGGGAGGTCTGTCACGTGACGCTGATGTCATTTCCTCGAAAACTCCGCGGTCGGATAAATTTTCAAGGTAGGTTTTTGCAGTGGCGTAAGTCACGGAAAGTAAGACAAATGTTTCAAATGAGAAAAATGTTTTCTCAATTTCATTTTGATTGGTTGACAATGTCGTGAGCATCGTTGTTTGGTTTCAGTGTAGCCTACAACGTAGTATTTCAGCAATCACCCACATGATTTTGTGTATACGGCATTCCAATCGCGTATGCTGTTGCACTTGCACACGTAGCGGCATGAAACTGATGCGTAAAACAGTTTGGCGTTTGTTCAGCTCTTTTTTCTTAACACGCCTGCGGAGTGATTGAGATAGATTGACTGGTTGGCAGAAGCGTACGTGTGCAATTTTTTTTGGGAGAAAAAGTAAATGCCATACAAAATGTAGTCAAACATTGGTTTGACTCCCCCTTGAAATGGCGCCTCTGAAGAAACGGATGACCGTTTTTTCAGCTTCACTTGAAATTTACCGAATTTAGACGTCTTGTTTTCGACTGCCCCCAACCTCAAGCAGTAGATCTAGAACAGGCATTGCTCTAGTCTTAACGTTATATCAGCTTTACTGCAAAACGTTTGCGTGCTTTTCGAAATGCAGACAAACAAGAAACTTGTAAATAAGTTTATGAGTTAAGCTACTTGTAAGATATGTTCTGTACCTTGTCATGAAACAAATTGACTCCATTCTATGTCGTTCAGAAATTATGAAACCATATGACAAGAAGTAAACATAGTTTTTTGTGTAGTTGCACTTTTTTTGAGCGTTAAAGCACTTAACAATCTTCTACACTAAAACGTGGTTCCTGCAAGGTTTGTTGCGCCCTAATTAACGTTTTTTGGGAACATGTTACATTAGTTATTGCTGGCGCTTTGAAAACTTCACTCACTGAGGTTCCGAGCAGTTCAGGCACTTTTTTTGTTCTTGCTATCAAATTTTTCTTGAAGGAGAGATTCAAGTGTTTTTGAATAAAGAAGCACTGATGATACGTGCTCACGATAATGCTTCGTCTCTGATAGGTCAGAAAAAGTCTCTACTGCTCAGAGAATCGCCTAATGAAGTTTTCAGAAGGAATTGCACGGAACAAAGCTTCAAGCGCTGCAAGCAACCCTGCTGCTTGATGCGCTTCAATATTTCACCGAAAATTGAAGTGTTTCGCATCTTGTTTGGTGCAGTCTACTTGTTCGAATATTATTGAAAAAAAAAACGTGTTGAAAAGTGGTGCTACCGTCCCTCTCGCAGACCACCCACATCTGTACCCGTGGTCCAAGTGTCTGGACAGGTCACACCGCAACGTTCCATGCCACCAGCTCACACTCCCCTCAGTGAAACTTTAGCGCGCCTGGTTAAAGCTCCTTCTGTTTGCAATGTTGGTCACTTCTCCATACGTTGTGGAGAGAAGCACTTAAACACAAAAACCGTTCTGGTGCGAGTAACAATTTTTCGCCTTGTACGGATCGAACCTGTGATAAGGCTTGAAAGACTTTTATCCAGTATGGTGTGTAAAAAAATGGCAAGGACAAGCTAATTCGTCATGAAAGCAGAATAGTTTTGATAGTTATAATTCAAAAAAGAAGTTAATGTCGCGAAACTGTGTATTGAAGGGTTCTCAAAGTACACCTAAAACTGACGGTAAATTTTACAGTGCGCAGTCCTGAGGCTTAGCTTGGTGAACAGATAGCTTAAGCGACTGGTAAGCTGCAGAGCCACTGGTCCGAAGTGGCAGTCACCGCAGAACTGCTCTCTGCTGTACAGGTGAAGCGTTTGTTGGCGAAGAGTGGTTGTAAGTCGTTTTTCTAATCTTGACAGGCGTCGGTTTTAAGTCTTTTGCGGCATTGCGTGACCCTGTTCAGTATTCCAATCGTTTTCAAAGTATGCTGTAAGCAGGCGTGACCGCGCCGACTAGTCGGTTTTCTCAAACGTTGGACATGCAGGCGACTTTTTCACCCGTTGAAATTTGATGCGAAATACTATGTGATATTTAAGTTACACGTGCCGCCGCAGTGAACGTGTCCTTGTCAATACAGGTTGGTGCTGCATGGCCAGCGCGCTTAGCACACTTTGTAACGTTTCATTGCAATGTCTTGCGCAACGGCGTGCAAATTGAATCAGATTTTTGAATTTTGAAACAGAGCAGTATTCTTAACATTCAGCAGACAGTTTTGGTTCGGTCAGCAAGTTATCGCATCTTTCTCTGAAACGGAAAGGTAGGTCTATCAGCAATCTACGTCTCAGATTGTCATCGCTGGTAGGACAGCTTACAGCTCGTTATTTTTTTTCGGGAAACACTTGCCGAGCCGAAAACGTAGGATTGCGCAGAGAGGGATGACTTGTGCCTTGTGGTAACCGCCCGGTAGAAAATGGGCGGTGTTGGTAGAAGCAATGCTGTCCGCGTTTTCAGCAGTAAACATGAAGAAGTGAAACAAAAACAAAAAAACGTGAGAAGCAGCACTAGTTACCAACTTTCAAATGCTTTGAAGTTTCAAACTGCATCGTACTGGTTGTCTGCAATACTGAAAGGAGACAGCGCAGGTTTAGTCTAGTCCAGAGGTTCCCAACTGGGACGTCGCGACGCCCTGGTGCGTCATTTTGAGATAGGTAAGCGTCGCTCGCTCGCGAGCTAACATCCGTCTTCATTGCCGAGATCTTAAGATAAAAAAATAGCTGAAACCCAAGTGATGTGTATCGAGCAAAAGTAAACGAATCTGCCAGAGGTGAAAAGCTGTTTTAGCAGTTGATGCGCATATTCTACTCAAACCATTTGTCTCGCGCTGTGTGATTACGGGTTAAGAAAGCTTGTGCGTTTTGATTGTTTTGTAGTTATGTTTCTGGTTTGCATTCTGTTTTGCGTATGAAGTAGCCGGGTTGACTTGGCAACCATGTTGTCGATCAGTTTGACCACACGCTTTTAGTGCCGTAAATAGTTGTAAAAATTCATCTGAGCATGCTGCTGAAAGCGCTCTAAGTTGCTGAAATCACTTAACCAAGTTGATAGAAGCAAGTTCCCATTCAAGGAAGTCAGAGCATTGGGAAAAGTGTTAGTTTTATTTTGCGTTCTGCCAAATATTCCGAAATCAAAAGCAGTTCCGAGCAACCCACTACATTTGCACGCCACTGCTACGACCCGCGAGCAAGCGCCGGGTACCATTTTTGCCTTCAGAGCGCCTTGTTGGAACAGAGAGTTTGTGCCTTCTGCTTAACTTTATTGTGCTTGGAGCCAACAATGAAAAAATCTCTGCTCTATTTTTCACCGAATTTGCGCGTCTTACGAAGTTTTTATCGAATTTTTTTCTTTTGCGAGGTTAGTTCCACTTGCGCTGCCGTCTCCCCTCACCAGCTTAGTTTTTTTTTCAGCATACAAGGGCATCTTGCAAGATATTGTCAAGCGCCATTACTTTTGGTTTTGTGGGCCACGATCCCCCTATTTTTTATGTAGGATCTTGGATTCAGGCTTCGCAGACATTCCATTACCACTTTTTGTCTGCTGTTGTTTCCAAGCATAACTTTCTGGAGAAGCTAACGTCTTTGTTTCAATACATTTCACGTGTAAGAGCATTCGACGGCGTCGTTTGAAATGTGAATTTATTTTTTATCAAACGAACAGCTAATGAAATATAACACTGGCACTGCATGTCATTTTCCGTTGGCAGAACAAGCAGTGCAACGTTCTGCGTATGCTTGTTTTGTGATTGACTTTACCTCTTCTCCGTCTCGTTTGCAGCAGGTTCCTGTACGCTGCAATTAAGACTGAGTCCACGATTGATGATCTTGGGACACGAAGACTGAAGTTTAATGAAACCCCCTGATGTTTCGGTTGAATTTACCGCAACTTGTAGTTTGCTAAAATCAACACGGTATTACTCTTAGAATCTTTTCTCATTGAATCTCAACACTACTTGTTACTTTGTGGCCAGTGGCTCCTGTGCGCCATTATTTTCACTTGGCAGCCGATGGCAGACTTTTCATGTAAAAAATTAGCTTGTATAGAAAAGATAAAGTGAATCTGCAAGTTTTACCCGAAACTGCCATTACCTTATATCAAGGTTGAAGCCTAATAATCATGTGTTCCTCTTTTCTGTGCTTGTGGAAAGCTGCAGATTATGCGACCGACGTTTAACCGAAGTATCAGTAATGTCGCTAAGAAACGAAAAGGTACGTCTAAAGCTGCTGTGACATGGAAGTTACCAAAGCTACAGTCATCTATCCCTTGAACTTCATGTAGACCCAACAAACCTAGAATCATGTTCCACCCCAACAAAATTTAAAAACTTGCATCTCTGGCACTTCAAACTCCGCGATAAGTGAAAATTACTTTGCGGGCCTTGTTTACATTTGGTGATTTTTTGTTGTAAAATAAGCTATTGGCGTTGATTAAAAAAAGGATGGTCAATTTGTTATCAACGCATATTTTCTGTGCATTTTTATCGAAAAAAGTGTCGAGTGATTTTTTTCGCTTACGCGTATATGAATTTTATCGTTGAATTTCCACGATGATTTCTCGCCGACGATAGCTTAAACGCTGAAACGTTTACGAAAGTTTTCTGTTGTTTACACTTTGATTTTCTGCTATTTCATGTAAGTTACGCAATAGTCATTCTGTTTTTGAAGCAACGTAAGAAAATCTGAAAAAATGTTGCGCTGTTTCAGTAGCGGGGTTGATTGCCGCCCCATCTGCAACGGATATAAAGCGTCTGCATACGTTTTAATAACAAGCAACGCACAAATTGCGTAACATTAACTTCCTTACTGGGACATCCGACTCATAGATCAAATCAAAGATGGAAAGATGTGTTGAGTGTACGTTGTGCTAACATCAGAATGAGACCCAATAGGACAATAGAGGAGTTAATTGTCCAACGGAACTCTGAAAACAACCCTAGCAAACTCTCACATCTCACTGGCTATCCCGTCCGTCCCCACCTTTGTCATTGTTTGCTTTAGCGAATGTCACCGCCCCCCCTCTGGATTTACTGATTGTTTCTCATTTTTCTTGATACAGTAGATGAGGGAGCTAAATTATTTGCGAAAAGAGTATCGGCCGATCCCGTAAATTACAGCTAAACATAATTAAATGACAAGTGCCAGTGTTCTTACAAGATCTTTGTGGTATATGAGCTCGCTACAAACACCGACGCACAGGTATCACGATGATTTAATAGTCAGTGCTGTTGTGTTTCTGTAGCCTGACCTTCACTGTAAAAAAGAGGGTTCTTTTTGGAAGAAAGTACCTCAAAATAAAGAGCAACTTCCACCTGTTGCCTTTAATTTTTGGGTACAGATTACCTCAATTCTTGCAAAACCAACCCTTTTCATTTACAGTGTTCTTGTAAACTCAGTGATAGGCAAGCTTACTACCTTTACGGGTCATTTTGTGGTCCACGCGCACTTGGCGGGCCATTTTTATTTCTCCGCACTTTACAGAACGACAGCATTTTTTCTCCCGCTTTTTCGCGAAATGTTTCTATGCTGGAAACAAATTGCAGCTAATTTTAAGTTTAAGGTTACTGCGGTCATTCTCGTTGTTTTTTTACCCATCTGAAGTTTTTTGTCAGCCTAATCAAAGGGACTGTTGCGTTTGGCTTCATGGACCATTTTCAGCAACCTTCTCGAGCCATTTATCTCTGAGGGCTGCAATGTTTCCATCCCTGTAGGGTCTCTGTTCTAAATATATATGGATTGCGCACGTGCTTCGCAAGTCTGTTGCGGCGAAACTGTGTACAGCTATTGTCCACGTGGTCCAGTTAAGCTGATTCACGCTTTTACGATCGGTGAGTGGAAATGCGTAATCACAACACAACAGTAACAGCATGTCTAAAAATTGGAGCTCGAAAACGCGCTGATATCCACGTTCAAAACATTACACAAAAGAAACTGTGCAGAACTTAACCATTAGCAGTTCTGGGGGATAAACGAATCTCGCGTGCTTTAGCTGGACAGTTGATGAGAAACTTAAATACCTCAGCTACGCTGTTGTTTTTTGTTGCTAGCTGTAACGACAAACTGCTTCGTGTCGGTTTTCGCCGATAAATTTTGGGAAGTCGTTTTCATGGTGTACGCACGCGTTACATTTTATCGCATCATTGCTGTGTTACTTTTTTGGCCTATATTTGCAACTCGCCCTCTAAAACCTTTATTTAACAAATATTAAAACGTTTATAAAGTATTTGTTAGTTAATTCATTGTATGTCCGCGCGCATTTTCCGCCTCCGCAGTCAAAAAAAATCATAACGATGCACAACGCGTTCATGACTTTTTTTCGTGTGTACGTAGTGATTTCTGAAAGTAGAACTCATGGCTGTACATGGCGACGAGTGCTATCGTGCATTTGACCACATCTAACAATCGTATATATTGCGCGTTGTTATTTGAATCACCTGGGAGTTTGAGTTGATTTACCACGAATGCAAACGTACAACAGCTTTCAAACTATCTTGTTTGATTTGCACTGGATTAGGCGTTGCTGTAGGGCTTTCGCGAAAAGAAAGAAGTGGACTCGCAGCTTTTGTCGAAACTCGTTTGGTCCATGGCAGTTTTAGTTGCAGTGACCGTAAGCTTTTGTACGGACCATAGCATGAGCAGTACAAATTATTTTCAACGTAGTCGGAGTTAAAAACAGCAGAGAAAAAGTTGATCTTCTGGACAAGGATGCCGCCATTTGTAAGTTTGGGATTTCCCGACTCTCGGTGCAGTCAGGGCCGCAACCAGCTGATATTTTTGGGGAGGGCAAAATGACTGTAACTTGTACTATATCGGGAAGAGGCTAAATGGTTATAACATTTTGCACCTGATAACTAAACATGTTTTTGAAAATTTCGGGGGATGAGCAATTGCCCGGTTGCCCACCCCTGATTGTGGGTCTGGGTCCAGTCACTCCCGATTCAACTGTGATCAATAACAGAAGGGAACAGTTAGTAGTGCGCTACACAACTTTTAAGGTTAACAGGGACATACTGTGCCAATCTGTCGCATTTAACTGAAATTGCAAAGATACGCACGCTTTGCGCAGCAGCCAAGTCACGCTCAAAGATGCAGCAAGCGTTCTTTACACTAATCTGTATTAGCTACGGTAATTTGAATCGAAAAGAAGTAGAACAACTGGTGCCTTTACCGTTGTTTGCTCAATCGCAAGTCCACTTGAGCTTGGCGTAGGACTGCCCACTCTCACGTGTAACTGGTGTTGTAAAACTGTGACATTTGATCTTGGCGCCGAGTCGTATCATTAGAAACCTACTTATCTTGCAAGCGGCTATTTTAAAAAAATGCATCTAAGCAAGGCCTTCGGTAAGAGTTTTATGCAGGTGTTAGCGATTTCTTTTGTAAGCATATCAGTTTTTTTGCGTACATTTTAAAATAAAACACTGTCACCGTCTCGTCTTTGGATTGCAGGCGAATTGCGGTTTGACATTAGAACTTTTTTTAACGCTGTCTTTGGCATTTTTATGTAACCAACTTGGTAATAACAACCCTGATGTTTTCAGATCACTTTTGAAACTCCGCAACAGTCCTGGGCACTGTGGGCAGCCAGGATTTCTGAGCCAGAAAAACTTGGGACTGACCCTACTTAATTCAATCTTCTAAAAATATCACAAAGGTTCGTAAAGTTTAATTGAAGAAACGTGAAGAGCTAGAAAAACCCACGCGTGAGAAGTTTGCGAGAAACCTGCTTGTTTATTTTCGCAGTTTGGTCCATTTTGTAGTCTGGCCCTCGAAATGTATGTGCCCTCTCTAGCCACTACGCCAGCTGGAACCCTGCAATTAACGCACTCTAGAAAATAATTTAGTGATTTCTTTGCAGAGTCGCTACGCAAAATATACGTATGTGTTGGTAGTTATCCCGAGCAAGACTGAAAAAACTCACGAATGTAGTTGCACGAACGCACTACTGAAAGCTTCAATTTCGTTCATACCAATAATGCTTTTGCTGCACTACCCGTTAGTCTTTTATTGTGTAAGAAAAAATGGACACAATATGTTTTTGAAAGATTTTTTCTGTGCTGAAGAAAACTTAGTCTGAATTGATACGATTGAATGTATACATTTACGGTGACAGAAAGTGACAGCTCGTTATTCAAAACATTTTTGGACTCCTATAGTTCAAAGACGTTGGTATGACAATTTGTTTGTTTGCACACTCCTTACAGCCTATCCACAAAGTGTCACTACTGTCCAAAGTTGCTGAACGTGCGGTTTTCTCGCACGCGTCACCCGTCGGAAGACGCCCTGCTTTTAAGGTCTAGTTTGCAGTCATTTTCCTCTCGCACCACGCCGCGAATTAGTGCTTCAACTACAAAAAGAACTACTGCGCGCGCAACTGTTTCTAGCTCCGGTCGCCCGACCCAACCTTTCCTTGTTTGATCTCGCTCCACGTGAACCGCGTCCCCAGTCTTCCACGGTCGCGCGTGTCTTTGGAAGTGGCCGCGCTGTATCTCGCGCTTGATTCGGAAACAAAAAGCGCTGACCGCGTTGTGTCTGGGGTCCACCGAGGAAAGCATAATTGCGTGGGGCTCCCACCCGCGTCCGCATCGCATTTGAAGGAACGGCTGCCGCGTCTCGTAACGTTTTTTTGCGACCACTGGAGTTTTGACACAGGCCAACGCTCTGATGATTTTTTCTACCGTTTTCAGTAAGCAACACTGTGTGCTGATATAGTCAGCTTTAAGTATTTTGATGCTGGGCGATTGCGGGCACCTCTTTCACTGTTTTTGAAGTCTAGACCTTGATGGTGGGGCACACAGTTCGCAGCCCAAATCTCCCCGTTTGTTTGAAAATAACTTGGCTCGCGGCAAACGTTGTGAGGGGCGTGTTTTGTGATTGTCAGATGATGGAGATGTACTTCTATACGGCTCCGCGTGATCTTGTTTTGACAGTGACCAGTACCAATTTGCGCAGTAAAATTTTGAGAGTTGTTTTTTGTAGTATTTAGCCTTACAATTAGAATGTCCTAGTTTGTAGAAGACGTGATACAACTGCGATATCGCTACCGATGTAATCTTCAGTGACTGATACGATAGAAAGCATAGGTGGAAAGCTGTATTTTATGCTGGGTTGACTGGTCAGCCGAGAGCTTGCATGAAATAAAGCGTCGATTTGTTATGCGTTTTACTTGTTACAGCGGTACCTCCTACATACAGTTTTGTCTTTCAGGTTGCAGGCAGGAAGGCGTGAACAGGTGGTGGAAAGGTTTTCCGTAGGTTTTGTGACTTTGAAAAACCTTAGCAGAAGTGCACGAGAGCTTTACTCCGCTGATATGGAACATTGCAGGTTGTTGCAAATTCGAAATGTGCAAGTGCTTTCAAGATTGTCCGACTTCCTAATAACTGAGCGCTTGGCATTGTCCGTCGTACGCTGCAACGTTAATAACGCAGTCAGCAAAATGGCGCGTGGCCGCTCAAGACCCAATGCTTTTGTTGCGAAAAAAATCGTCTTCGTCTTCCGCATCAACTTAATTTGGACTAACTTCATATACGTATTTGGAACGTCAGATGCTCGAAAAGACTTAGTGACTTCAGAATACCTAAATAAAATTCAACAATGCCGTCGTTTTCAAATTAAAAGAAACTACGGCATAATGACTTCGGCTATAACTACGGTTCGCCTATAACAGTGGTTCTTAAACTGAGAGGCATGAAAGGTTCGCAAGGGGGGCGTAGCGACATATTGTTGGAAAACAGGATAATGGCGAATTAATTGTTGCTCTTTGCTTTTTATGTTTGATTTGGAGATTAGGTGAGACACGAGCAACAATTGCTAACACTAAAGAGGGCGCGACTAAAAACCTTAAGAAGCTCTGGTCTACAACGACGCTTTTTCTTCGGTCCCATGAAGTGATGTTGCAGGACAATTGTACTGCAATATTGCGTGTCCGAGCTTCCCACCCGGAGCATTCCAGCTTCATGGTTAGGGCTTGTTAACCGTTCCTCAGCATATGCATGGTTTTCTGACTGGCTTTCGTGATAGATTTCGACTGCGTTTTAATTACGGCAAGGAATTTAACACGCAGTCTTTTCTAGAGTCTTCACGTGGAAAGCTCATAAGGCTTACTTGTGCACTCTTAGTTGTGTGGCATTATTGAACAAAGGCATTTCCGCTGACATGCCACAAAGGTGCTCAAATTGTCGATTTGCGGTCAGGAATTTTCAAGAAAACTAGAGTAATTTATTCACAGTGACAAAGGTGTAATGGCAACTCCCCAGGAAGTTACCGAACAGTACCTAAGACCTTTAATGAAATATTTGAAACTTTCTGTTGCAATAAGCATAGTGTTTTGATGTAAGCACGATGTGGAATGAGCGTATACAAATGCTGTGCTCAGTTTAACACAATTTCCTGAAAACTCTTGCTTATTTTGATGAGCAGAGAGCATTGGCGTTGCTCCAACCTGAACAGAATTGCTGTTCTGAGGTTCTGTAATTCGTTGAAAGAAAACACTTGAAATCAGTGAAATGCAAAACCTATGCAGTGTTGCTTGTGACGGCTCTGCAGGTCTGTATCAGCTTGCTCGGTGGATCCGCTGGGAGTTAAAAGCGAATCCTTCTGATGAAAAGTAGCATTCACTCCTTCCTTTTGTTGTTGGTTGTCTGGCAGCAACTGAGGCAGGAAGTTGTCGAATAGTTTCAAAAAGAGCGGTCTTTGATCGCTTTGTTTTTTGTAAATTTCTATCGCATCAGCACTTTAATTTCGCTCGGGGACTTGCCGTGCTAAATGCTGCTCCTGTTTTCGAACAATCAACGTTTACAGCAATGCATCGAGTCCAAAAATATCAGGAGCAACGCCCTTTGGACTTTCAACGCTCCGCCTGTTGCGGACTCGTTCACTGCTAAAGGACAAGTAGTATTTCATCTGATGTTGCAATGGATTTACTCGTAGGTTAAATGTAACCGTTTCGTCACATTCATGGACATGTCCGAAACGACAAGTTTAATCACTAGTCTTGACACAGACTGCATTTCGTCAAGCAACAGTCACAATCCTAGCCCCAGATATTTTTATAATTTTTTTGGATGAAGTAGTCAAACAAGGCCAACTAGATGTACTAACGTTGGATGGCGGCACTCATGTCTTTACTTAAACCCAGCGGACTGATTTTGCTCATACAGCACGTTTAAGGCTGCAGGGGTGAAAATTTGCGTAAACTTCGGTCCACACTCTTGCCAGAGGATTGTCGCTTTGATTGCTTAAATTATTGTTACCATAAAAGTGTGTCATCAATTTTAAGAGCTATGTCTTAATGGAAAACGTGACGGAGAACCTACAAAAATAACACCCGTTTGGTGAGGTCGTGGTTTGTATGGGCCCATTCGTCATAGTGAAATGGAAAAAGCCAATAAATGATATCCAATAATAAGAGCAGCATATCTATGTTCAGTTAAGTTGGCAAAACTTCATTTTGTATTGCTTTTTTTACATGTTTAGGTGGTTTTGACTAAATTTCTGACACTGCTGTACTGGAAACATGGACTACGGTCAAAGAGTAATGCTTCCTGGGCCCACTGATCACTACTCTGCGCAAGGCTACGGAAAGCTCGGCTACGACAAGCGTTCTTTATATAGTCCAGAATACTTCGGATACATGGATTCTCATTTCGGTGCAAATGCGCACATTGGAGCTGCAAGTCATCACCATCAGGCAATGACTTCCATGCCGTATGCGCGAGAACCGTCGCCGCCATATCGTGGTCCGTATCCATCATTGTCCGGCACACAGCGAGGATATGATGCCTACGCAGCAGAGCAAGAGGATTACAGTTCGTCTTCAATGGCGACAAACGTGTCGAACAATAGCGCCGAACTGCATCACTTTCAGTGCGGGCCTGTGAACGACGTCGGCGTTACTCATCGCAGGTTAACCGTCGATTCTGCGGAGTCCGCTCAGACCTCAGGCTGCGGTCACGTTCAGCGACTGCCGTCGTCGAACAGCTCGCCGACTGCGGCGTATCAGCCGGGAACAGCGCCCGGTAATGCCGCGGGTGAAGTCGATCGCTCACCGTATGCTCTACAAAATGGCTATCACTTGCAAGTTTCGCCTCAACTGTCGCCGTACTCCGCCGTTGTGAACTCGATGCGATCTGAGGGCGGTTACGATGGAAGACGAAGATCAATAGTTGACGGCTTTAGTCACGATTGCGAGCAGCACAAAAGCGCCAAGACAGAAAAGTCACTAAACAACGAAACTTTGTTTCCAGTGACCGAACCCAAACCCAAAAAGGTACATGCGATCAGCAGCGTTCGCAAAGCAGATTCAAAACCTGCCCAAAACAAGAAAAGCAAACAAGGAAAGCCTGGTGAAAGTCCGGCCTGTGTTGACCGACCTAAAAGCAAAATGAAAGTTAACGACGCGTCGTCAGACAAATCAGAAGGTTCTAGTCCAGCAACTGATGACTCATCAGTGCAAGTTGCCATTTCAAAGAGTGAAAGTTCTTGGAGTGAAACAAACAGCAACGGTAACAACAACGTAGCGTGCGCTAAGTCGAGCACTGACGACAGTAAATCGCCGGAGAAGGAATCAGAAAAGAACAGAACGCAGAAGCCGCCGTACAGCTATGTGGCGCTGATTGCCATGGCCATACGGGATTCGCAAGAAAAGAAGCTAACACTCTCAGGAATCTATCAGTATATTGTTGAGAAGTTCCCGTTCTATGAAAAAAACAGAAAAGGCTGGCAAAACAGCATTCGGCACAATCTGAGCCTAAACGAATGTTTTATCAAGGTGCCACGTGAAGGCGGTGGTGAGAGGAAGGGCAATTTTTGGATGCTTGATCCAAATTGCGAGGACATGTTTGAGAACGGGAACTACCGGCGCCGACGGCGCATGAAACGCCCGTACAGGCCAACCGCCGGTCCAGGAAACCCTTTGCTGGATCCGTCGCGAGCGGCTATGCTTAGTTTTGTAGACAGGGTTTACAATCCGTACGCCCAGTTCGGAGTCCACCATTCCAACTACCATTTGGGACATTATGGGGCCTACACAGGGTGGGCCGCTCCTGGCCATCATGCCGCGGCAGCTGCTCCCGCTTACAACAGCTGCCACAGCCCGACGAGCTTGGAAACACATCAAACCATGGCACATCATCCTATGCCTGGAACTCCCAGCTCATACTACGGCGCGTCATCAGCTGTAGCCCACCACATGGTTCCTGGCGCGTATGTAACGGGATCGCATCATTCCCCACACCAAGGAGGGGCTTCTGCGAGACAATCGACGGAATTTAAGTATCATTATCCCGGCAACGCGAGAGACGACACTGCCGGGCTCGCGCCTTGTGCGTTAGGTGCGACTGCGCCTAACGGATCGTTTGCGTTTCACAGCTCGCCAGTTNATTCAGGTTATGGATGGAGCGAGAAAATGCATCCTTGACACACACGTCAAAATGCGTTTCGTGTCGGCCTTGCGGTCATTTTGACGGTCATATCTTTGCCGGAAGTCAAACGCGACAAAGCTGTGGCTTGGATACTATAATACAATGATCGCTTGCCGGCAGATGGAACTTACGCGTAGCTTGTTACGATCGTTATTTTTGTTTGTAAACCCTTTTAGCTGCGCTTAATTCCACACATTTTATTACAAAGGAATGAAGTTCTTACAGCCGCGGACGGCTCCTGCGCTTACGTTAAGTTGCTTGAAAATTCACGGTCGGTGAACATACTACTATTACGTCAATCCAAATATTGCAACTGAAACGTTTATTACTCAGCATTTAATTTTCATCCATTAACAGAAAACAGCTAAGATACCAACGGTACGGCTGGTAACAACATTTAGTTGAAATTTTCATGGTTGACCACCAGTTTCTTCTCTAGTTGATAAGTCGATCCGGCAACGCTTTTGCGAAACATACATTCAGGTGCAATTGCCAAGTGACGCTCGAATTGATCCAATGTTTGTTGTGCCGTGTCGATCATTATTAGCTTTCAGTGTCGGTAACCGCAATATACAGCCATTTAATAGAGTGATCGGACGGCTTGATTAACTTCTCGTAAATCGTTCAATTATTTTTGAAACATGGTTTGCTGGTTTGCTACACCGCCTCTGTCGTTGGTCAAAAATCAGTTCCGCTTGTTTTGAGTTTAATGACATACGCCATTGAGTAAAGTTGCTACGTACGTTGCAGAGGAATGATTAGTAGATATTAAATGTCTTGATCAAACATAACCTGAATCCCTCCACAAAAAACCTGATGCGCTCCTAGATAGGTGCGTTCCACGCAGTGTCAACTTGTAACATTTTTTTATTTGCACGGAAACCTGGCCCGAAATCCAACAATGCTGGTCGCCAAGTGATTGTTCAGTTACACTCAATGTTGGGAAAACGTGTTCCCGATTTCGTTCTTCAACACCGCAATCCCTTGGAAAACACGAATAAGCCAATTGGTAGATAAAAACAGTGCTGAAAATGTAGTTAACACACTTAACCGCAGGACACCAGTGGAAACTTATTATTTGTTTTTTGCTCGTCATTAGTATAAAGACGTGTTGAGATTGCAATATTTTAAAATTGTCTGTAAGTAGCAAAAAAGATGGCTCCGCGCGGACTTTTCATTTTCCAGCGTGTGGCAATCCGATAGAAACAACAATCCGTTTCTGTGGAGGAAACTCTCTTCGCCCCAGACTTTGTCTGCACTTTTGTTCGAATAGGAAAAAATGGATTTTAGTGCACGTTTCATCATTCAAATAGCTGCTGCAAAAAACTTATTTTGTTTTTGTAAATTTCCCATGAATTGTTTGGTAACAAGTCAATCATGTGCAAAGCACTGCCGAGCGAATCTGCTCGAACTTTCACTGTGTTTCAAGCTGATTTTTCTTCCATCAGCTTCGTAGCATTTTTAACTAAACTCTTGTATTTAATCATTTGTAGTGATTTGCTGCAGTAGATTTTTTTACTTTCGCTATCAATGCTTTTTTAGTTTGCTTTGTTCTTTGGTTGCAACGTTTTCAGTATGTGCCTTTTATCGCTTGCAGGTGTGTAGTTAATTGCATTATTTCGACAAAATTTTAACATGTTTTTTTCCGGCGTCATTGATTTCTTTTCATCTTGCCCCGCCTTGCGATTGCGTTCTGTTATTGCCATTTTCGGAAGGAATACACATTTGCTGACGTGAGAACATTTATCAATAAATTGTAATAGGGATGTCATGTCGCCACGAAAGATCGGCGAGGCAAGTCCTGCTGGCTATGCCTACGGGAAAGCGGCCCAAAGGCCGAGCTAGGACCAAGTAGACTGATTACATCTCCAACCTTGCTTGGACCCGTCTGGCGGTGGAGCCAGCAGAACTATCTGAGATTGCTGTTGACCGTGAGGTAGTTCAAGTTCGTCCTAGGGATGCTGCCCCCGTTATCCTCCTCAGAGGAAAACATGGTTGAAAATGAATGAGTGATGTCGTTTTAGAGTGGCACGGCGTACAGGTTTCGAAAATAGTTAGTGCTACATAGAAACGCAAGATATCTTGGATGGCTCCGACCTGAATAACGAAAATGTTCAAGTCTGACGTGGAAGGTTAGTTCAAATCGCATGTTATCAGTACCGCTCTAGCCTAAGGTTAAGGAATGAGCAATGCGTGTAGTACTTTCTATAGTGATATAGATTACCAGCTGAATACACGCCGTTGTGGGAGTTAGCTTTATAATTCATGAAATAACCCAAAAATCATCCGAAATTTTGCCGTGCAGAATAAAGTTCTGCAATTCTGCACAATACAGAAAGATAAAGTTGTGCGCACATCGCGATTGATAACTGCTTAATTAGTGAACAGACCTTGCCTTGAGAATCAGGCTCATGCTTCAGTATTTAAATTTTACAGAAGCAAGATCTATTAAATTGCATTTGTGTACAACGTAACCCTGAGTTGTCCACAGATTTCAATCTGCAAAGAGCATTTATCTAAATCAGTGGGTCTCAAACTGTGGTACGCGTACCACTAGCGGTACGCGAGGGCTTTTCAGGTGATACGCGAGCAGTTTTCCTGTCATATTCGATAAGCTTTGTTAATTCGTTTCTGTGTTATAATTCGTTCGTGTGTTATGCTAATGTTGCTAATTCGTTTGTGTGCTATATTAATCTTAAGTACATTTGAGCAAATTACGTTCTTCTGAAACCAGGGGTGTACACTCCAACATTAAAAAAACATCAGGTGGTACGCGATCTCAAAAA
>JGI24158J21664_10000470_pt1 | contig 36742 bp, 23 predicted proteins | sample Ectturendosymbi3_FD_21664 | JGI IMG/M metagenome (IMG submission 21664) | reverse complement strand
ATAAAAATGTATAGTTTTTTGAAGGCTTTTTTAGTGTTGATGAAACTGTTAAGTCTATCCCAATTTTATGCTCCAAACTTTTGTTTTGTAGAGAACTTTTGTTGTGGAAACGTTTGTCGCCAGTAACTGAAACAATACTCTGCACCCTTTTCACGATCTGAGATCACTTTGTTCCCCTCCTACAGTCATTACCACTTGGTTCTATTTCTTCGATACAGTTCAGTTCCTAAAACCTCTGCATTTTGCGACTAGATGTTGTTTGGATTGTTTGATTTTAGATGTTAATTTATAAATTGGTCTATTTTTCCACGTTGCTTGCCATGCATCATTTCTAAAGAAATATTTTTTTAAGTTTTGGTTTTTGGGGAGCAAACATGTTGTGGGCAAAACCAGATCACAAAATCAAGATATTTGAAATATAAATTGCGCCAATTTTCTAAATTCTGCATTTTACTGTGAAAGAACCGGCACAGATTTATTTCAAAGATGGGGAACCTGCGGTACGCGGGCCAAAAGTGGCCCGGGTGAACAGTTAGTATGGCCCGCCGCCCGCATCAGAATATTCGATACCCAGCTTTAAACAAAACATCGTATCAGAACGAAACTCCTTGCTAACCAGATACACAATAAGTGAAGAGAAGTTTTTTGCTCTCCTTATAGTTTTCTCTACTTGTTTTCCTAATGAAGATAAGATTAGAAATTTAAGATAATATTAATTATTCTTTTCGGCCCGCCAGCGATATACCACAACTCATGCGGCCCGTAATAGTGCATACAGTAGGTTTCTCTCCCCTGATGCTTACTGGAACTTCTGTTTTAAAGCATATTGAACAGTGTTTGGCGCAAAAGATCAGTTCCATGCTCGTAACTCTTCATTCGCACTTGCGCAGTGACTGCTAGGACCGATAACATTTTACTCTACCACGCGGCACAGCCAGGACTGCTTGGAGCCAGTAAACCAAATTTTCTTTATTCGGTAAGCGTTAGACCAAACAGAAGAAATTGCTGAAAATTACTGCAACTGGAATGAAAAAACAAGCAGAGGTCTTACGAAAAGGATCCTTGAAACCTTTTGCGCAACGTACATGTCACCCAGCCTAACCATGAAAGTCGTGACTGGTGGTGTAATGCTGATGAAGCTGGAGACGATCTGCCAATAAGACATGCCTTGCTGCAGTGGACATAGCTGAGATTTCTTCTGCTATCATTTTAACAGGAAATTCGGCGCCGATATTTCGATACGTCGAGGTATGTTAAATATACAGAATGCAAGCCTGGTGCAGTGTTCGCTTTCGAATCTTTGACCTATTCGTATTTTACGCTGAACATAATGATCTGAGAAGTGTAGAGGCGCCGATGCTTTTTGATAAAGAAAAAAGGGAAGGAGCGTGTTGCTGCGTCTTTCCGATGAAAATTGGTCGTGATCTCACGCTGCAAGGTTAAGAACACCCAACTTGGAATAGCAGGCCAACCTATAAAGGCACTACAATAATAAACCACCTTTCAAACAACCATGAGGCGTTTCTGGCATCTCAAATCAAATGCAACCTTTTGAAATGTCTTACCAAATCTTTTAAGTTTTCGCATTGTCCACCAGCGTCGGTTCCACGCGTTGTCAAAAATTTTATCGCTGATTTCGTTAATTCGTCTCTAGCTCAAACTTGTGACTCGACGAATCACAAACAACAAGCTCACGTACCTGCTTTATGAAGAACAGGGTCACAGCCACTTTTTGCATTTTGGATTTGCCGTATAACAGTTGAATGTTTTGGGCGGCAATACTGTTAAAATATTTTTGAAGAATGAGCACCACATACATCTCGCTATCCATTTTTTGGCAATTCTGTGCATCGTAAGATTTTGTCAATTTTATAGTGAAACCAACCATGTTTATGTAATGCTTGAAACTCAAGTTTTTAGACGGACAAGATTCTAAAAACGAGTTTTTCTTTGTCTAGGTAATTTCTTTTACTTTTCTGATCAGTTTTTCCGTCTACAAATGTACAGTTTCCACAAAGCTTACGCGCTGGCTGAATATTGAGGGATTTTAGGTTTAAATTGAGACGATGCAAAACCGGAAAATTTTGCGTTTGCACTTTTCCAGCCAAACAACCAAACAAAGGCAAATTTGTTTGGGCAAAGCTACGTCGCTCAGAAAGATTAGTTTTATGTGCGGTAGGTGTTCTAACATGTTTCTGCTGAATATATTCCCACCCGCCAAACTCGTGCGTGGTTATCATCATACCGCAATAGGATTTAAAAAAATATGAACTAAACCTGGCCACTGTAAACATTTATTTTTTAATGAGACGAAGGTTTTTGCTGTGAAACTACAATTATTTGGGTCATTCACGTGGCATCGGTGTTGTCTTTTCCTCTAGGTGGCAATCTGCTGAGAACTAACGACACTTGTGGTTATTTTATTTTGAGCTTATTTATTTAATTTGAAATGTCAACAAAGTTATTTTGAAAATGGTGCCTGCTGTGTGTTGCTTAATGGAAACATTGTCCTTTAACCATAGGGAGTTTTGCTTTTTCAGAGAAAGCCATCATGGTTAAAGCAAAAAATGGTTTCGTAGACTACTTCGTGCTTTAGGCTTAAACTTGACTTTGGACACAGAGGTTTAAGATCGCTTCTCTCAAGTAATAAGACACCCAAATCAGTGGGAGTGTGGATTCTTTTTGAAGACCTGCATGGCCTAAATGCCATTTTTGACTGTGACGTGCATGGTGTACAATTATTCCATTATCCTCATTGTGTTGTAACGCCTTATGGCCACTTAGCTACGGCATGCGCTACGGCGCCACCGACACAACAAGCGCCCTCTTCAAAGAATCAAAGGCGCTGATGCGCGACAGAGCGAAACGTGGTCACGTGGTAAACGGAGAAGGCAGTAATCACCAGGTACCCTTAGATCTTTGTTTCGACCAAAAATCTCAGTGACGAGTTGTGCTTGGCAACAATGCGGTTTCAGAAGCGGTCAGAAGAGACAACAGTGCAGTGGTCGGCAAGCAGCTCAATGAGCTCAATGTGAAGATGGGGCAGAGCGTGAGCAAGGGAGCCGAGCTGTGTTTGGATACTTGGAATTCCAGAGCTTGTAAAGTGNATTATGTGACTGATTTTAGCGCTTTTGGCGATNATATATGGCAGTATCTTGCAATCAATCTGTTGAAAGTGCCGATGATAGAGCATACTTAGTAACGAGTAACCGCTTTTATTTGCAAAGCTATGAAACTTCACTGTATGTCACAAGCATAAAGTAAAATCTGACCAAAACACCAACACCTACCGTATTAAGATCTCATGAGAGTGTACTTGCCAACAGTTTCCGCTGCAGATACTCTGCCCTCAAGTGAAATTTACACAGACGCAATTTATGCTGATATTTTCTTGAATACTAACAGTGACTTGTGACTGCTAGAAAGTGATTTCTGCACGATCATGACTTCATTTCGGATAAAAGCTTGAATAATCAAGATTAAAATAATTTCGCCGTTGTTACAATTTTTGTCTACAAAAAGCCATGGAGATTGAAAGTAATTCCTTTCGTGAAACTACAGGCAAGCTATCAATATTGCTTCAAACTTAATCACAGGGTGCAAAATTTCACGTTATTTTAACAAAGCTCACTGGTATTTCAAAAAAAACATTGACGCCAAAACCAATAATTTACCTTAAAAATGTTGCTTTTATTGAAAATTTTAATTATTGCCTTTTTGTGTTTTACACGACTTTGTAACACTTTCAAGCTTCATCCGGCATCTCAATTGCTTTCATAATTAGTTTTTTTGCCTAGTGTATGATTAGGCCTTTCTGTCCGTGGATTGACTTAAAATCGAATCATATTATTAACAAAGCCGATGGACGCCTAGGTACGGTTAAAAACTTCTGCAAGTTGATATCATTATCTATAGGAAGCAGCAGATAAAAAATACATTTTTGATTTTGATTCATGTAACGTTACCACACTGACTTACAAATTTGTATAAAATTTTAAAGATTAATAAAGAATTCTGTAACATGTACAATTGCCATTTGATTCCAAGCAAGATACAGTTTATGTTCAAAATTGTCTTCCCGAGCTTTCTGAGAAATTCAGGTAGCGTAATGATCTGACGTCCGTCGACCTCAATTTGCAGCAGGCAGAAATACCGAGACAGGATGAAGCTTTCTCGCTCCGCTTGCTGAGAAGAGAGGAGACAGCTTAAGCAAACACCACTTAATTTTGCTACGTTCTTCACATACATTCTCGACGCTGCGTTTTTGTTTTCAGCAATGAGCGGGAGATGTCAAATGCGCCAAAGAATGGCCTTATGAGCCTTCACGCCTAGAAACATAAGGCATAAGTTTTGACCAAACTTTTTGTCAAAAGCAAAGTAGATACCTATTGTCACATATTTATGAAATTATGCTTCGTTTGTATGGAACAAACCGCTTTGTATTTTGACACAGTATAATTTACCGCTGGTTTTAAACCAAACAAAGTCTTGAAAATCTCTCTTTTAGTTAGTGCTGTGTGAACATGCTGGAGAAAATTATTTATCCAAATTTTTGTGTTGATTGCTGTAACAACATTTGACCTGTTTAAAAACGGTATTTTTTTTCAGAAAAATCTAGTCATAAGCGGTACATTCTCGTTTTCTTCTCTTACGTAAGATTGATAAAAGTTCGGCGGGCTGCTGAAATAAAGAGTGGTGTCCAAGCATACTGACAGACTTGATTTTTACTGAAATTTTGGCCAACATTTTGCTGGCATGTGAAGTTGCTTATGTTTGATTTTATGCAGAAATGGCTGTTTAACATTGGGTTCAATGAAAAGAGTTCGCTGGTGATGATCGCAATCACCATCAAGAATACAAACTGAGCTATTTTGTTAAAATTGGGATTTTGAAAAGATTTAAGTCAACGGTGAATTGGGTGTTCAGTATTTAGGATGATTATTGTTTTAAAAAAACAAATGAATTGTTTTCCAAACTCTACAGCAAAGCTTTTCATTTTCAATTCAAGATTGTTTTTTTTTTGGATAATTACGAAATAGACCTCAAACATACATAACTGAAAAAGGTCTTGTGTGTGATCACGTGAGGAGAAAGCAAGCGGAAAGCAAACCAAGGTACTTCTATGCGATATCACTGAAACATGCTAATCTTTCAGGTCAAATACAATTCATTTACGTCGTTAACGACTTACATTTGTAGTGAGCAACTAATTCAGTTCAGTTTCGTATGTACTCAGTTTCTGTACTCATTTCGGAGTGTCACCAGGGGGTCTGCGGGGCCCGTTTCCCCTTGCTTGCTTGCGCCGTGGGCCACGCGGCATCTTTCGCAGTGAATGCTGCACTGGTGGCGAGTCAATATAGTGGCACCGCGCGTGAACTATTCTCTTGTGCCCTCCCACCCATCCACCAATCAACGCGGAGCACGAGACTGGACAGGCCGCAATTACCCTTTTCAAGTCTTCTGGTATGACCCCACCAGGAATCAAAAGATATTGAAATAAGAGTTCAGTGTTTTTTATGCTGACGACGGGTGGTCTCATTTTCAGACCGAGAAGTTGTGAAACCACGGAAGAGATGTTGACAGGAAAGAGGCGAGAGTTTATTTCTTGGACTTGTGCATTTTATTTTTTGCAAAAAATTTTTTATAAAAACGAAGTCATTTTCTAGCTGAGCTGGGTTACTAATTGCAAACAATTTTCCGATGAACACTTTCAATTTTTTCTCTGCTGTTTCTGCGGCTGGGGATGGGTTCGCTTGCAGCCCATTGCGCATGCGCACACGAAGCATATTTGATCGTTCCATGCAAAGGCCTCGCGGCGAGTACACTGTTATCGCCTTGCGTTACGACAGAAAACCGCTGCCACTGATCGCGTTACCGCAACAGGTCGTTATCTCAGCTGAAATCCACCAGCGGAACGACAACTACAGTCAATAGGCACATTGTAGTGGTTAGTAGGAGGTAGGCCGAACCGCTGCACCACCAGAATAGCGACTTGAAACACTACTTGTGAGTGTAAATTGCTGTTGTCGCACCGGGGATCAGGCTCGTGTTGCAGTTTTCAGCGGACAGGTCGCGCTGTCTTCAGCATTTGGACGACAAGTAGCGTGGTTGTTTAATATCCTAAACCTGATCGCTGAGGTCACGTCGAATCATCCAGTGAAATGCCAAACGCTGAATTGAACCCAAGTTTTCTTCCCCGTTGTCAGGCAACTACGTTTGCGGCAAATCTTTAAATGCTTAATGGCGCGAAGAGTAGAGTGTTTCTTGCCATGTAGTAACATTCAGCGGGTGTAATTTGTTATTTCATTTTTGTGGCCGATACCCTGACGAATGAATGTGCGCTCCACTTAAGCGTCATTCTGTGTGGATATGCCGTGCTATGTTCGAAGCAATTCCTCTTGACTTCAGCCATTGCTGCAACTTTATTTTCTTCTGATAGATTATGAGCACAGAAAAACTGTTCTGCGTACATGTACTTATAGCATTGATCTTTCAACCAAAGTTTGCTTGGGTCCCGGCCACTACAAAAGTGAACCACAGCTACAAAATGCATTGTTTATGCTGTTAAATTATACGCTTGTTATCTGAATGTTCGTGCGTTCCTAGTATATGCTGTTACTTATCTCTCAATAGTAACAAACTAGTTTTTGTGGGCATTGCTTGCTAAGTGTAATGTTTGTGTCAAGTAAAATACTGTGTATGCGGTGAAGGTGATTTGTCATATGCCAACATCCAGTCTACTGCAGTATGCAAGAAATGGCTAGCTTTCGGATTTTTATGTAAAATATTTCTTAAACAATCTAGTAGGCATAGGGGAATTTTTCCTGAATCTACATTCCATGTTTTCTGTCGCGGTGGCAGTTTGACTTTAAGTGAGATCAATTTTATTGTTCTTTTCTGACATACCCTCATAACCCTTTGCAAAAAACAGCGCTCCATCAACGTACATCACTTTGTGAAATAGTCAAGCAAGATCTGTAAGAACAGCCATTGCCAATTTCAACTGCCTAAATTAACACGCCTTGCTTCGGCTTCCCTTGAAAGCTCAGCTTTAATTTTTTTAGGGTTTCCACTGTGCATTTTGAGAACATTTGACTATATGATCAATGCCACCGCCGTACTCCGGCGCGTCACATATAAAGACTAAACGATATGGTTCACCTGCGATTGGTGAAGGTTCACATTCGGCACAAATGCCACGCAGTGAAGACGCTTGGCACCTTCCCGCTTTCCCTTGAATTTACTCATGAGTTGCCATGCAACCGAAATAAAATAATAACTAGCGATCGAAAGAAAACATTGTTTATAGGCAGGATTATCCACGACAACAATCGTATGGTCCGGAAAGGGGTGGTGTGCATTACCACGGATTTACCGAAAATCGATTGTCAGTTTTGCCACCGGTACTGGAATGGGGTGGAAGAGGCTCAAATTTATTTGTTTTTCTCCTTAATCGTGCCCGAGCCTTGTAGCATGACCGACAAGGCTTGCCGGCTTCGGATGTGAATGGGTCGGTCATTATTCACTTAGCAGCCCACAAGCAACCACTGCTCGGTTGGAAGGGCGAAGCCGGTTCGGTATCTCGTGGTCGGAAAAAAGTGAGCGTGTTCTAATCTTCCAGCATACAATCGATGATTATTTTTGAGAAAAAGCCGCTGTGAACAGAGGCCGAGCAGGAGATTGTTGTTTTTAATACGCGTAGACTTTTGGCAGAGAAAGCATCCAGTAAGAATTTTTTCAGTGTGGTGTTGTCACTACAGCTGCAAAGCTACGCCTCAAGCGATGAAAAGGCGCGAGGGCGGTAATGAAGTTCATTGTGCCTCATCAACGAATTGGTGTAAAACTTTTGAAATCTTGTTCCAGATTGTTTGGGTATTTCCATGCTTGTGAGCTGCAATATATATACATTGTCTTAAAGCCTGTATAAACATGTTTACTGCAAACAGAGCAGTGAAAACAACTACTCTCATTTCCTGTACACAATGCAGATAACCGCGTGTAGCGTGAAATGTGAATAAGTCAATGATTCGAAAAAAAACACTGGACTAGGTTTTCATTATGTGTGTTTAACTCGACGCGTGTTCTACAACTGCACCATTCAACTGGGCAATAAAGTTTCATCTAATATCACTTACATTAATATGCTGCAAGATGGGATTATCGGGCGTTTTAGAGAAGTGTGGAAAATGGATCAGATTTGTTATTTTAACAGCTACTGGCCCATTAGTCCGTAAAACGAAACCTGTTTCCACAATCACGCAACCCTCTGTTTCTCGTAAGAGCGCGCGACCAGCAGGTGTGACTTGTTCAATTCGAATTATATCCGAGCTCCAAATGCTATGAATTGAGAGTGTGAAATGTCGTTGCTGATTGAAAGCATTTCCGGCAAATGCAACTTGTTGCCACAAGCTTTATTTTACGTAGACCAGAGCACTTCACTCTTTTTCTGNAAAATCAAAATGCTATATTGAAAAAATAATCTGGAGTTCTGTTGAAGAACNGTGGTTTCACAGGCATCTTCCTACTCATATTCCNTCTTGATGATGTTCAAAACTAGCAACCTACCTGGTCAGTTCTCTCCAACCGCCACGCTCCGAAATGCCGGGATGAAAGCTCAAGGTCAAACCACCTTTGCCGCGCAGGTTCAGCTGAAGTTCCACCGGAAGTTGGAATTTGCAACAAGCACCATCAATATTCTCTGAATTCTACAGCTCTCAAGATAACAGTGAGTCTGTCCGTTAAGGGCGTCCGCTCCCCTCAACATCGTCAACGCAAAGGTGCGCTGATCAAACGCACCTGGGAAACGTAACGCTTGTCGAGCGCACCGGTTCAGAATTTGTCGGCGCAGACGGAAAAATTGCCGACAACAAACAGCAGAGGATAATAGCGGATTAATACTGTGGTTCCGACTCTTCGGACCTGGGACGTTATGATTACATTGTTTCGCGTATTATCGAAACGTTTGCCGTTTAAATAACCTCACTACAAGATTATGCAGGTGGCGATACAGTCCGACGACGGCGCTTAGTCCGTTAGAGCGGGAGGCTGATGACTTCGCAATGTTCAGCTTGGCGTTTTTATTTCAGCAGACAGAAGTATTAAATTTTGCCCTGACGAATTTTCTGCCTCTGCAAGAAAATAGTACAGGCATTGGCATATTTAGCTGGAAATCTGTTTGATTGTGTTTCAGCAAATATTGATTTGGTTTAGATATCAGTGTGACTGAAACTGAAATACAGTAGCGAAATAGCAACGGTGCAGTTGCTAATGTCGCTAATTTTGCGATCACCCTTCATTATACGTAAGTTTTCTCTAGACCTGCTTACGCAGTTAACTTTTTTATCATCATTTAGCAATTATTGAAATACGTAAAAATATAGTTAAAAACGATGCATGCGTCTTCACAGGTATCACAAGGCTTTATGAGGTAATATTTATTTTCATTTGTCAGCTTCAGTCCAAACATAAACAGCAAGCCCGAGCCAAATGTCAGCTTCTGCGTTAAGAGCTTTGTATTAAACTATCCGACCCCGAAATTAAGCCACAGATTTATGCTTTTCTTAAGATTACCTCATGCGCGGTCAAGGCGAGAGGATTAAAGACGTCGAGTGCTTAAACCTGCTTGTAGTAGTTGCAGGCGAACCAAGTCCGACCTAAAGTAACTTTCTTTTTACTGCAACAAAACAACATTATTGGAAGCAACATGTTCAGAAGCTACTTTTGCGAGAAAATAAGAACATTATTGGAAAGTGCAGGCCTGTAGTGCACCTCATTTCGCTGTTCTTCAGGGATTTATGTTCTGACTCCAGTGTATCGAAGTTGACAAAAAGTAACATGTCATAATGGGCCATAAACAGCGCATGAGTGATACAATTTGAAAAGCGTGAACATTTGTCTTTTTTAGTCAATACAGCACAAACGTTGATTTATAAACGCTTGTAATTTGGCGACTTTTTGTAGTTATTGAATTTACTTTGTGTTCCCTAATACTCAATGGTGGGAGTAAATGACTTCTTCGAATTTTATTTTGTTCTTGGAGGAACTGCAACATGGAAATAGATCCTTGCGATGACTGCAGTTCTGATGCAATTTAATTGCTCCTTTCGTCAAATGCTTTTGATAGAATGCGAGCAAGATACATGCAAACTCATCACAATTGTGTTAATTCGAAACTGTCGAGTAAAACCAGTTCAACTCAGTTTGTTTCAAAAGCCAGAAAAACACTGACGGAACGTGACGTCGCAAACAAGTTCTCACAAGTCGCACATCTAGCTTTTGTAGATGAGGATACCTTAATTAAATGAAAACGCTCTAGCCCTGTTTGCTGCTAAGTTCTAATCTGCCAGAAACTGCCGTACCGTATAGTTTGTTGTGTCGTGATTCCAATATTATATCTTTTACACGTCTATCATGATTATGGCTGACAGCAATCGGGTTGCTTGAAAATTAATCGCGCAGGTCTTGTCTTTTTAAAATGCAAATTGCTGGCAGTTTTGTCTTTCTGGTAAACTTATTTTTGGACCAACATAATTTTAGCCGGCTGCGTGAAAGGAAGAAAACATATGACGAAAAGTAAATCAATGCGAATAACGAAAACACTCACATTGCACTCGTATAGAGCAGTTGTTTTTGACTTGGAAATGATTGCAGTCATGTAGCTGCGGGAAAAAGCCACTTCGGTCTTTGTATTATGTAACTGTTATACAAGCAATTGGTTAGTAAAATCACGAGATCTCAAAAATTGATTTTGATAAAAACTTAAACAGGTAGGGGCAAAATGATTGTGAAAAGAGGTTATGAACATTGCAGACTTTTTTGGTTTGTTAGAAGTTCCATATAGTTCTACAGACTCCAAAGGTTTTAAAATGTCTGTCGAAACGTTTTTAGTTACGATTCTTCGATGAAACAGTGACAAATCACTAAAGCATAAGTAACAGAAAATTTCGATGTTGTGGTTGGCTGAGCAGAATCATTTGTCAGGAATGTTGCATAACATGATATTGCAAACTGAGAAATTTTCCCGGAAATAATAAAATTTACGGACACGTTTATATTAGTTACTCACAGAACCGGTATTTCTGCAAACAATATTTGCTTCGAAACCGCAAAGGGACCAAAATTGATCCACGGCTTTGGTCAGATTTATTTTGTATTTCGTACGTAGTCAAACAGAGACGAAAACTGGTTATTTGGCTCAATTATTTCACTTCCAGTGTTTACCACGTACATTTTCGTACTCACACAGAAATCAACACTGCTTCTTCGCCTGTAGATCGAGTTATAGGAAAGGATAGTGGCGTTTTGCCTTTTTTGCAAGACGCAGTTTCCGGCGCAATGATTTCGAAACTAACCAAGCAACTCGGGATACAAAATACGTAAGTAATGCACGAAGCTACTTGCTAAAAATCCACTACTGTAGAGGGTACGAGGCTATTTGAAACAAGATCGACAGGAGGAACTGACAACTGCCACAGAAAGAGAGAAGATTGTTTTGTGCACTGCGCTAGTACGAGTTCGTGTACAAGCTCGGTTGCGGGTAGAAATTTGGTGTTTGTGACCAGCGTGAAAAGCTCTTTAATGTCATGAAGCAGTCGATTTAATAAAACACCAAGCTTCTAACACGTTTTCTCGGAAAAGGCGATAGGTTTGTTTAGACGGTGTGCAAAATCGCTGAGCAGCCGGCAACAGTGATACTTTGCGACTCAAGTTCTACACCTACTTGAAGACTACTTATTGCTTGGAATGTGTTGTTGCCAGAGTGGCTTAAATTGAAATGTTTTATTTCTTTTCTCATCAGCTAAGTGTGGAATGGGTTGAGCAAACGCCGCCAAATCTGGCACGCTGGGTTCAATTCTCTGTCGGGTAAAACGGAAAGCTGGCATTTTAGTCCTGACTAACCTCGTGCTCGGCGTTAATATGTGGGTACAAGGAAATGGTTCACTCGCGGCCAGTTCAGAATTAATCGAAAGTAATCGTGTAGTCCCCTGCGGGAGCAAGCGGAGATGGGCAACCCCAAACCATTCGTGGCGCTCCGGAAGGAGTACGAAACCGAGTGTACTGAACCTGATTATTTTGTTTCTTTTTTTGCAGAAGACGTTTCTTGCTATCAGCCACATCGATAGCTGTCATGGCGTTTGCAGAACTGGGAGTAATAATTTTATCTATCAAAAATCAATCCGTCTTGATCTCTTTGGAGATCAGAAGACCGAACATTTTGAAAACAAACATTGATTTTAGAAGAATCGCCTCCGATCTTTGTCCTGAGCCTTTTGAGGTACGCAGGCCCCTTGTCTCGCCTCTAATGACCAACACCACTAAAAGTGTGTAACATCCTAAAGCCTTTAGCACGTGGCCTGGTTTGTAGCGCGATGTTCTCTGCAGGAGATGCAATCTTAGATAAGAAGAGCTGTGAGAGAGTTTTTCCTATATCGCGAGAAAATCACTTTTCATTTGTTGAAAAAGGTCCTTCGCTTGCCTTTTCGCAGCAACTGCATTAAAATCTGCCTGAAGATAGTCGCGTTTAAAGCCTAAGGCACGCTGTATGCCACCTCATTCTTTGTGGATACCTTCAGGAGATTTGCAAAAACCTGGGTCTAGTTAGGTGAAAAAGTCGGCCGATGGAAATGTTTACTGAGGAAGAACTGATAGTTAGAACCAAGCACAGTCGAAACAATTGTTTTACGAAAAGTCTAGTGAGAGTTCATCAAGGTAATTGATGTTAAAGGGCATGGCTGACGAAAAGAGTGATGAAGATTTATCTTCCAGCTGGTATGGAACTGCTGCTAGCGCTCATTCCTATCCCTTTGCCTGATACGTTTCTGTAAAACCGACAGGGGCTGATATCTCTATCAATAAATTCTACAAACGAATCTCGTCAACTTGTCGCCCGCTGTAGTAGCTGGAGTCTAATTTGAATGTTATTTTCGTATGGTGCGATTTTAAAAGAACTCTTTGGATGGCTGCGCACGTCTTGAACTCAACACTTGTTCAACTTTTCGTCGAAACTCGTTACATGTTGAAATCAAAGCCTTATCATTCTTAAAAAACGTATGAGTCGAGGATGAGTTGTTTGCCAGTTGTCACAGCTTGGACCCAGAGGCGACGTCACTCTCATTGCCACTCAATGAGTCATTCCTGTGAACGACGAACTACTTGATCGTGGTGATTCAAGCCGAAACATCGGGCACGAACCTTTTGCAAGTGTTGCTAGGCAGTTAGCAAAGTAAGCGAGTTCATCCACGCAAAAAGCATCAGCACTTTTGACAGAAATCAAAATAAAGTGGATCGTTAAACCGTAGCTACAAATTTCAAGCGCTATTATTGCTTAATTATGTCAGGGGCAAACGACTTCTTCTAAAAACAAAGGAAATCTTTTTGTTAATAAAACGTTTAAATAGACTCGAATACTCAGAAACTTTGTTTTTCTTTGAGACATTTTACGAAAACTTGCATTTTTTTATCAGCCACCTTGTTGAGCTGTTAAACCACACTGCGGATTTGTGGTGAGTAACGGAGATTACCACGAGCATGCGCCACATCAATCAAAGCCTATTTTCTGCTTCGACTTGGCTGTTGACACAAAAATGGTAATTTGTGGGGATGTTATGAGGCTTCTTGTATTACAGGCAAATTGCCTATAAGAAATTTGGGCAACGGCCTTAATGATAAAAAAATTATGAAATATTTCTTGTACAAACAAAACTTTGAAAACATAGTGACACCGATCACAACAGTAGTCATCTTAAAGAAAAGAAGAGGTAAACAAACAAATATTCTTGCGAGAAACGGTTTTAAAAATTAGATATAAATTAATTCAAATGCTTTCTTTGAGTTTGGGTTATACTTGTCCATTATGTGAATGCCGTCTAGTCGTCATCGTTAATTATGATATTTTGAACATCAAATTCCATTCACTTTTTTCATNAAATCTTCTGGGAAGAATTCTAATGGTATTGTACAGTTGAGCGAGCAGTTTTGTGTTTTGGAAAATATTTTCAACTTTGTGTGACAAGAAAATTGTAAAGGCTTTTTTAACTTTTGGTCATACAGTTTAACAGAATCTGTTAGTGTTTGTTGTATATTGTGAGCTGAACGTCAGGATACTGCGAACTCAGTTTAAATGATTCGAAAGATTCAGTTTTTAGGCGAGTAAATCAAAACATATTTATTGGGTATTAAGTGAAAATTTATAAATTTTTTCTTCATTCTAAAAAACATGATAAAATGCAGTGCCTGTGTGTTCGCCAGTTTTTTCTGTGGCTGAAAAAAAGTAATTTTTCTACTGTTACATGTACTATTGTACCGAATGAACCGAACGATTTCACGAACCGCGAAATTATATGCACCGAACTATTTCATAAACCGAATGATTTTTTATAGTGTAAAGTGAAGTTTCCATCTCAAGCGGAGATTTTAATGCTGTTATTTTAGACTGAAAAACATTTGTAACTCGTGAGATTCGTTCTATTTTCTCATTCAAACTTATGATTAAACTTGCATGTTGAATATGTCTAGAGTATCAAGATTGAAAAATCTGCGTTATCCAACTCCGTTGCAGCACATTCATGGAAGACAAACCCCAACACTGCAATAAAAAAAAGTCCGATAATTATCGCCTGCACTGCTGCTGATAGCCAGGTCAAGCGCCATTTACGCAAACTTCTGCGAGTTTCCCGACCCGTTGTTGTCCAACAATGCTGTGTCCAATGGGTGTTTTGTCACTTTACGAGGTTACAAATTGCAACATAGACTTTTTTAAATTTTGTTTTCGCATTGTTTTTGCAATGAGTAACAGCTTTTGTGAGAAAGTTGTTTTTAAACGGATCTGACCAACATAGATTGTTCACGTGGACGTATAGTGTTAAAAGTTAAAAGCTATTATCGCTTCTGTTTCGCGACACCCGCACGAACATAGTCAGTTATACGTGACAATTTTCGAATGATTTTCTCGTCTTCATGACGCATAATTCTCATGAACTGAACCTCGCGTCTGTTATGTATCTTATTAAGGAACTTCGGGTAGGAAAATGATTGAAGATGAAAATCTTACGCAACCCCTCAAGGATAAGGTATATCACTGGAAATACAATTCTTGGTCTGCATTGCACTAAAATATGTTAAAATCGTAAATTATTTTTTAGAACTTATTTATTGGTCAAAAATATATTTTTTTCAATGAATTAAAAATAGTATTTTTACTGATATAGATCGTTGAGTAAACGCTCGTAGCTAGAAAAGAAACCCAGCAAATTATCAGCAGTTCTCGTACTTGATGTCGATTCCTTCTCTTCAGTTTACCAGCATGCTGTATAATATAAGGAAAGCTAGACCTTCGCTCATTTGCCATTTGCGAATTCCGCTCTTGTATTAAAAAGTTTCGAATTTCGGGTTGAAAAGACGTAAAAACTATATTTTATGTTTCAATTACATGTACAAAATTTGCTCAGTAAGTCACAGTGTATACATACACAACATTGCCTCTTTTGGGGTCATTCGCATAAAATACAAGTGCTTGAAATTGCCGAGGTCTACTTGTCAGGGGTTAACACCAGCGTTAATACGATCTGTCAACAAATGCTTATCTTGGGACCTTCACGGTCGTAACTGCGTAAACAGCTCATCCTGTGATGCTGAAGACGACCATTGACTCACCGCACAGCGCAGGAGCTCCGGTCGTTTGNCTCGCTGCAAAAACGAGTTGTGAGGAAAGAACCCTTGCCAAACCAAATGCTTCAAAAACGGCATGCAACTTGGCTGGTGTTGAGAATAACACATTGTCGATTCCAAGGAAAAACACTCCCTATTTATCTTAAATTTTGATATAGATTTTTGTACTCACTATCCAAATTACGTCATTTCCAACTTCTTGGCTTCACTACAGGAACACAATACTTGGTCCCTAATACGAGCTGTGTACCATGGCGGATGTGGCACGGCTATAATTTCGGTTTCAAAGCTGCTTGTTTTGCAATGATTTTTGCAGCGTGTCAACAACCAGAGCAGAAAACATAGACAACCAATTCCAACAAACCTTTTATACGAAACAAGAGTTTAAATCGATTATAATTACGAAGCAGGAAATCTTATGTTTTTACAGTATGTTGTTACATAACATGTCAGGGTAGCTGATAACTCATAGCTAATACTGATACCCTACAATAAACGAAATTGTTTCTGACCCAAAACAGCCAGTTTTAAAGCATTGAATGCTTGTGCACGATTAGGCCTTTTTGAAGAGAAGCCCGCCGCTGTTCTAAGCGTTTAAGCCAAAGTCGAAACCAAGCCTTGCTTGGCAGTGGCGACAAGATTCATCAGAGGTCATTTTCCGTCGAAAAACAAAATGGCCCGTAGCTTGTGTAATGTGTCATCGACGACGAAACCGTACAACACTAATTCAAATCGCGGAAGCGAAAAAATGGACTTTTTTGCGAACAACCGAGGAAAAAATACGTCGTCAGCGACCACAAGCGTATCGCAACAGAAGGGAGAGAGCGCTGGTCGCCGTTTCACACTTAACGCCGAAAGCTGGTACATACGCATGGCTATCAACATTTCGTAGTGCAGCTTCACAGTATCCGTGTTGCTGGCCCTGTGGTTTGGTAAAGGTGAAATTATTTTGAAAGTTGTTGTTCCATACGTTGCTCAAAGTGCCTCGAAGTGTCAAAGAAGCAGGACGATTTGAGCTTATCACCTTTGATGTTTGCTTTCTGAGATTCGAAATGAAATGGTCATATTTCAGATAATAGCAAAATGAAAAGTTTCTACTGATCAAGCTTTGGCTGCTAGGATGTGAGACCAGCTTTTGAACCGCCGAGGGTCAGAGGCAGGTCAAGTGATGGCGTTTTATCTTTTAAGATGACGTTTATGCTTTTAATTATTGTGTCATAACAGCAGGTTTTAGCCAATCAAATGAGCTAGATTTTGACAAGCAGCAATACCTTTTGATTCTTGGCAATAAGAGCAGACTTGAATGCGCTTCATTTTTTAGCTTTTTAGCAGCTAAAAATTTATTTTTATAGGCACTGCATCATATGCAGCAGAAAGAATTTGTGGAGTAAATAAAACACCCCAGTATACTTGCAATATGACAATTAGATCTAGACAATCTACGCAATGTCTAGATGAAGTCGTATTCTAAAAAACGTAATGCAAATGTCATTTGTGCTAATTCTGATTTTACACTATGATTACAGTGAAATATTTATTGTTTCCTTGCTATGGGTAAACTGTTGGCTGTGACATGTTTAACTTTTTTAACAGATTGAAATGCCCCACTTGATAATCAAGTGCTTTTCATGTAGAAAAATATTGCATGTGTATTTCAATGTTTTCTCGTGGTGATAGCGCATGTGTTCCGTCGTAACTTTCAAGTCACAACCCTGCTTGTAGCTGAACGCCTGAATATTTACACGCAAAATGTAAACGGAAATATCTTGCCCTGAAAGTAAAGCAAAAAAGTTATGAATTTCGCCTGAAGGGTATAAAGAACGACTCCGCTGACGGAGGTTGGTTTGCTAGCAAGACAATAATGTCGTCTCAACTTGGAGTTTTCGACTGAAGGAATAGGCGTAATAACGAAGACATGTTAGATTTTTCAGACATGTTATGCAGGAAAAGAGTGGTTTACCCAGATGAAAGGCTGCTGAACGTGTGCTAATCAAAGAAAAAGCAATGCTTATATTTAAGAATTGACTGCGGCAAAGACTGGTGTCGCTGAAATCCCTGGTTTAAGATCGAAACTAAACCAAAATGTCTATAGTAGGAAAAAATATTTTGGATCAAAATCTTAAAAATTTACCGAAAATCTGCAGATATATTGCGCTTCAGGGGTGATTGCTAGAACTGCCTTTGGGCGTGTCTTCTGTTTTACAAGATTCTTGAAAATCATCACTGGAAAAACAGAAAAATCGAAAACAGGCATTTGCGACCTTAATTTTAATGCTTGGAAAAGAATTATTATTGAACAAGGCAGTTTTCTCGCCTGATAAATACAGTATTTTAAAAAATATTTTTTGAAAAGGAAGATTATTGCAAAAGCAAATTGTAAATTTCTCCTGTGTATTTGATTGATGAAAACTATTTTATAGATAACGTTTGGCTGGTGTACATTTTATAAAAATTGAAAAATATTTTTATGCAACTGTACAGTGCGAAAAATCTCTTTGTTTAGGTTTTGAATTGATGTAGCCAGTTTTTACGGAAATAAATTTCTTTCCTCCTCCATCAACTATCTGTTTTTAAGTGAATGCCATCTGAAAGAATTACCCTTAGCCTTGTCATTCGTGCTTTTATTACCAGCTTTTCAGTCGTATGCAGTTTCAAGGACTTGGCTGGACTCGTTAAATAATCTAGACCGACGGAAACTCAGCCATCCGCGGCCGCCAACGGAAGTCCGCTGCAGAGCCCGCGGCCATATTGTTGAATGAATATTTTTTAGCCTGCAACGTGATTATAAGTGAGGTCCGTTAAAGAAGCGAGGTGTTGTGGTAGAAACAAGGAAAACCGTGACATAATGAGAGCAGTCATGCTAGTTTTCCTAACAAAGTCTTTCTGGTAAGAAACACCCACGTTTTTATAAACAGATTTGCATTTGTTCGTTTGGAGATGGATGCTGACACCTTCACCAGTACAAGCTTAATAGGAGAGCAGCACTAGGCTTACAAACAAATACACTAAATTGGATATCAATTGAGGAGCGATTTGTTATGAAATTTTTGTAAAAGGCGGCAGGGCTGAACTTGAAACTTTAAGTCACTTTCATCTTTAAATTAATGAGGAGCCTTCGTAGTACTATGCTAAGGAAAAGAATCTATGCCATTACTTTAACGTAAATGTAGCTCGAAAAACAAAAGATACATTTCAGAGACTCAAAACAACGGTTTGGGTAACGTGAAAATCAACTGTCAACCTGAATTCTTGTGAAGAGGTTGCCACAGCTAAGATTGGGGCATCATAATTACAAATTTGTCATTTTCTGATGAAGGTTCTTCATCAAAAATTCCCTTTATTCCAATTTGTTAACCAGCGGCGCTATTCGTGTGAGTTTATTTTGTTTGCTGTCGCATGCCAGCAAACTTCGGTGACGTGCGACAGTTCTGCAGCATTTGCTGGGATTTCGCAAGGCATCAAGAGCACTGCTATATGTTAAGATCTAGGACGGGTTGCCTTGATGGCTTAATAGGAGGTTTTGAATGACATATCGAGGTTTGCCATCGACATGCGCGTGTCGATTTGATGCACGTGGAGTTGCAGGGATGATATTTTTGCGTGACCACCTCCCAAAGGGCCTGTTTTAAGTATCATGGATGCGCGAAGTTGAGTCGGAAGTAGAGAAATGATTTTCTTTATTAGACTGCTAACGAAAACTTCGACTCTTGCAATGTCGCGTCAGATCAAGCAATATCGACGTGAGGCACAGGTCTTCAGCAAGTGACGAACAGTTGGTGCATGGATGATGTTTGACAGCATTCATTAGAAAAGATTTCCCTGCAAATTTCATTGAACGACTTGTGTTACGTCTCCTGGTCGTGCCGCTTTGAAACGGAATTTGGAATTTCAATTTCAAGATTTTTGGTGCTGCTGCCTGTTTAATAATTTGCTTTGTATGATTACTGCTTCACATTTTATTAGTTTTGACAGTTCACCTTATTGTTGGTTACGAAATGAACTAAATTTACTTCAGAGAGGAAGTTCATGTTGGCATAAATGCCCATCATCGTTCTTTTATTGTACTACACCACATGACTTACGTAAAGTTTAGCTCAAGACTCAAGTTTTTTGTTTGGAAGTTTTCATGAAATTTGTAACAAGCGCCTTCTATATTTTTCTTTCCACCAAGCTTTCTAAGTTTGTATTTGTGAATTGAGTGTACATGGCCTTTTTTCTGCTCTTCAGGTTGTAGATTTTCACTTAAATCATCGTAAAAAACTGGTTTTCAATTGCAAACACCTGGATGAGCAATGATGCCCACGGCAGATCAGCACAGGTGGTTCCCCCATCACCCACATCATCACCCCGGGATTCCCCCTGTGCCACACCCATCGGAAACAGCAGTTGTCAGCGCCGGTCCCGGTTCTTTTGGGTCTAGTGTCGGCCCTGGAACACATCCTTCCGCAATTAACCCCTACATGGAGCCAAGCTACATAGAAGACATGGACGCCTATCTTCACCGATTTGATGGACAGAGTGCAGCAGAATACTATGGAATCAACATGCAGTATAAAGTGCACCAGCGGAGCCTCACAGCTGGTAAGTGGAAATACAGTATGAAAAATCATGCTTCTGAGCTATTTTTGATGACGAAGGCAGGTCTAGTTGGCAAAATTTGAGCTTGGCTTAGCGCAAATGATTTTGCTAGGGTCAATAGCATCTGTTAACCGTGCTACATCTTCTGCTCCCTGCTCTCAACGTTAGATATGTTATTCTTTGACAGTCACTGGGTTCCGTTGTTGTTGCTCTTTGCACAGCTCACCCCAACCGAAACTACAATGCGTCAACTAACACCATGTTAGTCTACCCATTCCTTCGCCCGGCGACGATGAAATCATTGAACCAAGGTGCAAGTCACATATTATACCAACGCATAAGCACTTACTTGCACACGATCACAGGCAGTTTCTTTATTTGGGGTGCTTGGGGTGCTGGCAAACGTTGGGCTACAGCCCAGAAAATTGGTGCTGCAAACGATGGGCCCTCCATGGAAGTGCTCCTGGTCAAGACGACCGGACTGTGTTGCATCTCTCATGGGCGAACGGAAACACTTTCCCCGCAACTTTCTTTAAACTGCGTACCAGGCAAGAAGGCTGCAGCACCAATTTTCCTGGTGAAACCTGGCCTAGGGTTGAAACCAGGACTTATCAGCAACAAAGTGGACGCACTAACCACTAGGCCAGGGCTACCAATGCGTTTACTAAACTGTTAGAAATGCTTGCCAGCCAAGGCCCGATTGTTCTATTGCTGCGTTTGTTTGTGCTCAAATCTTGTTCAGTGTGTAATGAACCATAACGCTAGAAATAGGATAGTAGAAAACTTGTTCTTATCCAACTAAGATCGATCATAGGAAGCACCTTACTTAAAACTCGTAGGTTCAGCAGGTTGACGTTTTGTTGCTTCATGGTGAGGCTTCAGTGCTGATGCAATGGCACTTTCCGACATTTCTTGCATTGAGGAAGAACGCCAAGTCAGTTGATATGTCATGGAACAAAACGTTCGCTGCCAAGGCGGGAATTTTAAGCTTTATTTAATACAGAAAACAAAGGTCAGGATATCAATTGTGAAACAGAATAGTAAGTTAAACATTATTTCTGAAGCTAAAGAGGTGGCAAAACTACTAAAAAAAAACGATTTCGTTCTAAAAAAGAAAGGGAAAGTATAAAAACATATTGCGTTGCAAATCATGCCCAAAATGAAAAACACTTCCGCTCTACTGTCACTTTTAAGCTTCTGAGCAAAGCGTACAAATGCAGCTCCAAAGTGCAATTGTAAATCAAACGTTTTTCTTACCAGGAACATTTTATCTCTCTAACCATTGCAGTGGAATTTGACCACTCTTTAGTGTGAGATGCTTGGAAAAACCGCATACGCTGAGAGCGTCTCCAGGTTTCGGTGATATATTTTTTACCCTTCACTTTGCGACCGCTGTATTGTTTGCACCAGTGTGAAATGGAACGTAAATATTAAGACAGGTTGAACGAGTGAGGGAGCGCGTTCGTCGTTCAATGAAATTCGTCAGACAGCAGCCCGCTGGCGTAAGTGCTCAGTAAATAAAAGGAGTCCGGTCGGCATCGCTTCCTGTGACGAAACGACCGCCAAACTTTTCGCGAGCCAACTGAGCCGGAAGGAATCTTAATAGTAATGCATCGAAGAAAGACAGTGACGAATGGCCCGTGACCACAAACAAGTCGAATACGATAGAGCGATATCCAAATGACTGCGGTGATTAATAAGTTACAAGACTTTGCGAGCAGTTGCCATTGACACTAAAGCTACAACTGTCATCAACCCTTAGATTATATCTTGCAATTTTTTTTAGAAAAAAACGCAAAAATAGAATATGTCGAGTGAAGTTTTATGTCAAACAGGTTCTTTTGCTTTAAGGTTACGTATCCAACAGTGTCGAATCATGTGAAAGCTGCACACCGGCTACCAATATCACATTCACGGGCAAAAACGCATTGCCAGTGGCAATACTACATTTTTACGGATTACGCCGTTACAAACACTAACAATCAGAAAAGGCATCTTGCCAACTTCACCCGGGAGAAATGCGTTGCGCACCAGTCTGGCTCTGAAATTGTTTTACTCAAAATAACTCTGATTGTCCAGCGTGGCCCACAAACTTTGATGAGGAAACTCTGCTAGAAATGTTCGCAAATACTGACCTGCCAGCATTTGTGTTCATCTGCTGACAAAATTATAACTTCTTTAACCTGGAAATCGCACTCGTCTCAAGAACATCGCTTTAAGTCGTGGTGGGCAATGACATGGTATTTTTAAAAAAAACAAACGAACAAGGATGAGCAGGGCTCAAATTACCCTGATGATCCCTCGGGGCTGTGTCAAGTCGACCTCGCACAAGACTTGAACTTGCGCCGACGTTTTTCTTCGATCTGATGGATTGAGTGCGGGGCGACCAATAAAGGGATCTTGTTTCACTGAGAACATAATTGGGCAGCAATTTGTTATCATTCACTGCGCTAGATTTCAAAACAAGAGGAATGGTGTATTTTACTAAGGGCTTATCCTGTCATTATGGTTCTTCCCAGTATTGCTTTGTGAGCGAGGTTTTGGGAAGAGCCTCTGTCCAGGGCGTGCACCGATGCAGTGAAATAACTGTAAAGTGAACTTCTTTTGCTCTTCAAACGTTTTTTCATCAGAATTGGCATGGACTAACACAGAAATGCAAACAGCCATCAACTTGCTAATTAAGATAATCGGAAACGCTAAGAGCATTTGCCGGAATGAAACCGGCACAAGTCACATGTTGTCAATCGTGACAAGTCTGGCAGAATAAATTTGCTCAGGCGCGACCGGTAAGCGCACTCGTCCTGGCTTTGGCAACGCCGTAGCCTTGAGGCTCGGCGAGTGTTAGCAATTTCACTTATTGAGTTCGGAATAGTCAAATTGCTCGACACTGCAAATGAGAAAATTGCCGAAGTCGAGGTGGGAGCATCACTTTTCCTGAACATGAGAGTACCGGCGCCACTCATGTGACGCTGACATTAACTGCGTTATACGTCGTGTGCATTTCTTATTCTGGGTAGACTCACAAGCTCCAGCCTTCTCTCCAGGATCTGGGTTGTAGAGTTTACAACAGCAGATTTGCAAAGACGTCCTTCCACGCAGGAAAGATGTAATTTNCTGAAACTATTACTTTATAAAACGGGTGTCTAAGACAGACTTTAAAATTGTCCCTGGCGAGTTAAAGGGATAAAACTCGAAATATATTGGCTATTACCAACATTCGATTTCACACATGTCTGAGAAAGTGCGGTACACTACCTCAATTGCGGATTTTGTGGTAACGCAATCTGTGTCCAAACTGAGGTACCTTAAATTCAAGTAGTACTACACCTTCCTACAAAAGTTATTAACAACATTATTGTTGCCAAATTCTGCAAAGAACATGACATTCAGATGAAAAAAAGATCATGTTCAGTGGTCGTAAAGAAATAAATTATTAAAAAAGCAACCGCCCAGCAAGTTGGCGCATGTCTGTTACAACGCTGTAGATTGGTCGTGATTTCGAACGATGCATTCCGCTAATGCGTGATAGCAATCTGAACATGACGCAACGTGCCACTCTTCATCGATCTGTAAATTTTGCCATGCTAAGCCAATTTTTTCACTCAATTTCACTTTTTTTACGCCAGAGATAATGTTTATCTTCTGATCTTAAAGTACATCACATGTCACTGGGTCCAGCTTTGTTTCGTGCTTTTACATCTCTATTTCCAAATGCATCGAAAGACTTTGACGTTAATTTGCCACGAACTATCCTGGTATCTATTCATAAAATGTTGCTGCCGGAAAGTTTTAATACCTGCTTCTGCGTTTGATTTGTATCTTGCTAATGAGGAGTCCGAAGAAGATTTTTTTTATAATAAAAAATTTTTTATTCGAAGATTTTTATAATAAAAAAATTGCTTTGAAAGAAAACTGCTTTGATGCTCACGAGTTTTCACATTTACGCTGTTTTCAGCATACTAGCAACTTTTTTTGATGAAATGCCGTCACCGGCTGTCACATCAGCAAACGCTTGACGCAGTGCAGTTTGGGTCTCGATGGGCATCTTTTTACGCGGCTAGATTGTAACGAAGGTTTTACAGAAGGTTTTATAGTTGAGTAAAGAAATGAATCCATTTAACTGTTGAAACTATAATCGTCTCGACTGCTTTTTCACGCTGGTAAAAACGAATAGGATTACGATCTCAAACTAAACACTTTGAATCGTAGAATTTAAGACCAATTGCAAAACAGTAGTTTGGTGGAAAAAACTTAGATGCATTTCATCGAGGATAGAAACATTTTCTTGAGTAGGCTTAGATCCAAAATTTAAGTTTACATTTTGCGTGTCTCGGCAGTGCCTCTAGCGTACGGCAGTGCCTCTGTCTCGGCAGTGCCTCTAGCGTACATGTTGAGCTTACGAGGAAATCAGCAACTTGTGAATTTTATAACCCAGTTATATCTGAACAAAGTTCGTGGCACGATTCGGAAAGTGCAGAAAAACCTTTCCCAACAATTTTCACACCAATCATAACGACCTTCAAAACAAAAGCCACCCACTCTGCAGTCAGTGTATCAAAACTTATAATGACCACAAAGCGGACCTGATTTTTAGTGGGGGTTTGCTCATAGGTAATAAAGTCCGCTGTTCATTTGGGAAACACACCTTTTTGTTACTACTGTTCACCTGCAAACGAAAGGTGCTCTTTTTCGAGATGACGCAACGTAATTTCGCCTGAGGGTGGCGCTGATCATGCAAAGAGCTGCTTACTGCATGCAGTCAGTCAAATGCGAATTTGAGGCAATAAGAAGAAATAGCACAGGAAATTGTCCTTGTACATAACCGCATGCCTGGCTGCCGCAAAGATCCCAGTGGGTGCTGAACGGCAGGCTGTGCAAGGCAGGCTTGCGTACTCAGGAAATATTAGCTGTAGTTCTTGGAAAACGCAAAACTGCACAGCGTCATTGTGAGTTGCTGTATGAAATCTAATCACCTTGTCTCAAGTTCTAATTAGCTGAACTCGCAGTGATGGCAGTAAACAGGAAAAGGTTAAAACAAAGTTAAATAAAAACTACTAAAAGGGTTTTTTTGAGCATGGCAGATTTGAAACCCCTTTCCTCTTGTCTAAAAACGGGTGCTCTCTTAGTTGTTAGGCATAATTTTCGTAATATTTGATTTCTTAGCAGTGTTTTAATTTTACAGGCATTTCTAGCTTTTGTAAAGTTCTAAAACTACAACATCTAGACTTTGAAAGAGCAGCAATGATAGACTCCGAGTTTCGTAACGCTTTTTTTGACGACGACACAAGCGGCGATGACGTAGCAGTTGTCAGAGACGCGTACGTGGCCCAGCTACCTCGCCGATCAAACTTTCATACTTCGTTGCTGCCGAGGAGATCGTCCTATTACTCGTCATCACGTTACGCTTTTGTTAAATCAACAGCTCGCGCCGAAGCAGAGAGATCATGCGTCCCACCGTCGTCCAACTTCCACTACCAAGGCCATCACCACTCGCCATCTGTGGCGACATCTGGCATTCCTTGGCTGAGTTCAACCTCCTCTCGCCCGTCGGTCTTTGCTCCACTGCCAGGAACTCCGCGCACGAGCAGCTCGAGCAGCCTGTGGGCTGCCCAGAACGGAAAAAGCCCCAGTGAAGTCAGCTGCTACCCAAGTTCGCGGCCTTCACCCATCAAAGTCGAAAACGGGTCCTCGAACGCGCGAAGCAGCGTCGCGAACAGTGGATCGACGCCGGAATGCGGCGACGGCGCCGATCCCGCATCGGCGAACTGTGCGCAACTTGAAACAGGCTGCGAGCCTCGTTCCTCGACCAGTGGCAGCGGCAGCAGCCAGACGCCATTCCATGCTTTTCCGACACCACCGAAAGACGACGGCGAAGCAAATAACCCTATGCCTCTTACTCCATCCAGCGCAGTTTCGAACACCAGCTCGCATCACCAACCGCTGCTCCCATCGCGTCAAACCTCGCAGCAGGAGCCGCAAACCCCATCTTCACTCAATGGTGCCTGCCAACATCCAGCGCACCCTTCTCACCCTCACCAACTCTACCATCAAGGCGGTGTAGAGAGCAAGCATGCCGATCATGACCTCACAAGCTCTTCCATGCTTGCCTATCCCCATCCGTACATGACATCGAGGGCGGGAGAATGCGGCAGCGGGATTTCAGGCTACCATATCCCGCATGAAAATGTCAAATCAAATTCGACAAGTTCATACACGGCTAAATCAAAGTCCAAAAGTCGATCAACTACAGGTGAGTAGTTAGCAAGTTTGGTAATATGTTGCAGTAATTAACATTAGTGACACGTTTCACGATGCAAAGTTTTGTTTCAAGTGGACTAAGCGAGTTTGCACCAACTCTAAATGGTGCACTGACATTTTTCCCAATCGCATAAACGTGATGCAGTCGCCGAATGCAAGCGCTGGAAGGCTGTGTTCTCTCAGTGACGAGTGCGTCACTAAACAATCGCAGGTCATTCGGAAATTCCACGAACTGTGTAGGAAAGGTGTAGCCGCACAGGCAGTGTGCCTGCATTTGAGCGTGCTGATAGCGCTTTCCCCTGACCACAGAATTCGACGGCACCGGCGCGAACAATCAGACCTTGAGCGATGCTTCGCCGAACTGTAACATGCTCACGTTTTGTAAATCGAAGACAATTGTGCTCTCGCATCCGCCTGGTGGTTTTATCCTCATCGTTCAAATGCCAGGTTCTGATGAACTCGTGTGAAGTGTTCCTGACGATGATGGTCGTATTTTTGAAAAGATGCGAGGGTGCTATTAACGTTGACAAAGGACACGCAGTTTTTTATTCTTAACGGATGTTCATGTATTTGTAGCGAGTAAACCTACACTTTTTTCCTGCAGATTAAAATAGGTTTAAAACAGTTGTTTTCGTTCTTTCACAAATCACTTGAGATCTTATTTAATCGTAACTAGGTCTTACATAGTTTGATTGATACGACGGAATTGGACCAAAAACAATAGTGGCCGTTTTCCAAACCTGATTCGAGATAATGTTATTAAGCACGAAAACCACTTCATAATAAACGTTCCAACCACTCCTGCGAAAACTTTTGCTATTAACTTCTGCGCTCCACATGTTCAGCGTTGCTCATAACATCCGAAAGGCACTAAAAAATCTAGGAACGAATCTTTATCTCTTTCTGCGATCATGCGTCAATATTAGAAGATTTTGAACAATCATGTGGCTTACTTGTCCAATACACAATCTTACCCTGAATCACCCACACCGCCTTTTATTGACTCAGCAAATTAGTACTTCAAGTAACAGCCCATTTTTTAAAGAAAAACAAAAAGTTATTGTTCCTTCTCGTTCCAGAAATTGGTACTCATTGATCGCAGTGCTTCCAACGTTGCTTCGAAAGATTTAATATTTCTTCTTGATGTTTGTAGCTACCTTTTCCTGAAAGCTTTGCGAACTTGGCAAAAGGTTGCTTGCATTTTGCATTCGTTTTGCTGTGATTTATGTGTTGTAATGTAAACGTGTCTTTGCAAATGATTCTTTCAACTCTCAATAAGCCGTTTATCGTAGAAAACGTTGCGAGAACACATTTTCCTTTTACAAGAGCAGAGCCAAATAAAATCGCAAAAATCATTTTTGACCAGAGCAGCTGTTACTTCTATATCTCGATGTTTCAAACTTTAATGCAATCATAACCCCATGGAGCCTTTGTGATCGTTAGGAACGGTTATTTATCAACTTACTAATAAATTGAAAAGCTTTTATGTGATGTAGTTGGCATAACAAAATGCTAAGTAACATTTAATGCAAAAATCGGGATTCTCTACCATTGTTTGCTTCCAGTTCTGGGACTGAATGTGCTCTACATACGTAGAGGTGCTCCATCAGCAGTTGAATTTTTACACTGATAAGACTTTGGTACCGATAAAGGTGAATATATGGACTTTTCATGAATATCCTAAAAAACTCCNTTTCTTCAGAAATGATATTGACAAAAATAACCTTAAAACAAAACAACAAACGCAAAAATTTTNCTTATGCAAACAGATTTAGCATAAGGTAAAAGTTTTTGAATTTCCTGGACATTCTACTAACACAAAACATTTTCCCAGTTAAATTTTTAATTTTGGGGTTTTCTGAGCACCGTCTGTATCTTATGAACCCTGATGAAAACTTTGGAGAAGTATGAAGTAGCATTTATTTTAGCTTGCAAAATATTTTGTAAACAAATCACAGGAAGCGGTTTTATTTACATCGAATTTCTTGCCTCGTGAATTTACAATTCCAAGGTCACTTTTATGAAATTTGTTAAAGTTATACAAAGCGATAAACCTGACGACTAATTTGCCTGTTTCCGAGACGCCAACACGATAAACAATTCNATAAACGATACNTTAATCAGTCTCTACTGGCGGTAAAACATAAAAAGAGGTTAATAACAGCATTTCGTGTTTGCCTTGACGAAGATAGCTGTATCAACTATCGCAACGTTGGCCAGTTTTTAAAGTGTTTTCATGTTGTACCGCCAGTAGAGCCTAATTACAGTATTCTGACGACTCATAATTTTGGAAATCGAGCACTTCCAGAACGACTATGACGGACAAATTACGTTCGTCTCTCAATGCAGCCTTCTCTCTCAACACGTAATATCCTGCTGCACTGTGTATCAAAGAATATTAAGGAAATAAAACTTCCGACAATTTACCCGATGCATCGAGTTCACTGTTGAAGCCGAACCGAAGATTTTTAACAAGATACCTTGAATGAATTTTGGTTTGAAACTTTAAAGCGAAGATCGCCATCAGTTCGTACAAGTCTTTCCAAACGTTTTGCTTTTAAATCCTGAAAGAATGCCTCACAATTGTTGCAGCTTGAAGCAGGTAGTTTCACTGCCATGCGAAATCACATCAGCTACGGGCAAATGGGAAATTTTGCATCTATACTTTAACAAAGTATGTGTTGCTTTGCGCAGAAATGAATCAAAAGAAAAAGACAGGGTTTTCACGATATTGCGGGGTTCACTTCATAACAACGTCGGCAGGCGGAATCATCTGCAGGCGTAAAACAAAGGACTTCCCTTCGGTTAGCGACTTTTTTGATAAGATCGACCTAAAAAAGAGCTGCCAATACGACAGAAGCATCAGTTTCATGTAATCGTTTGGCAGAGATTTTGCGTGAATGACATTTCCTTCTTTACTCAACGCGCCTTTGCACTGTGCGCACAGAACTGCTCGAACCTTAACGGCAGTTGTAACGTTTGCAGCACTGCGAATGAACGAATGTTATATTGTAAACAGCGGCCATCTATCAAGAAGCATTCTGGACACGGCGCTTCTGAACAGATAACGCTCAACAGCTTTTCCTTTGCATGCGTAAATGCAGGATCGAAAAGTGTGCGGTGACAAGAAATTACACTTGTAAAGTTTATGTTTTTTTCTTTCCCCGTTTGTGCCTTCAGAAAGTTTTCGAAAGACGTTATATAAAACTCGTGTGTGATCTGAAATATTGTTGAAATCAATCACTAGAAAACCTGTGCCAAACATATACTTTTGATTATTGCAGAAAGCGTTAACAGCTGAAGTGTAATGACACTCACAGCTGGGACCTAGTGACGCTCACAACTCGAGTACAGTGACCGAAACAAAGCTAACGACGCCTGCCGATGTCTTTGCGCTTTACAATCGCAGTAGAAACAAAGCAGTGACATAAGATAACATAAAAGCGAGCGAAGCTTGTTCAATTTCAAACCAATGTTCTAGCTTTGGTACCAGAATTGCCTGACACGGTGACCTGGCCACACTGATGTACATGTTATTTGTCAAGGGATTATCGTAAAAATAGTTGTAGTCTTTCGTAAAATAGACAAAAACGCATCTGCGACCATGAGAAAAACTTCCGTCATTANCACAATTCCANGACAGCAAAAGAATTTCCCAATGGTTGTTTATCACAAGACGCCAGAATCGGCAGCTGCCGAAACTACTGGTGCCGCGATTGCTTCCGAAAGGCGAGAACGTCAAAGCTGACCGCTGCACAAGGCTACAAATTCAACCAACACCCCGGTCTGTGACGTTGATTAGGGGGATCTCTAGGTCAGCGCAGGTCGTTGCAGCCAAACACTAAGCACTGTGCTGAAGTCGTGCAAGATTCTCTGTGGCCAAAGCTAAAATTAAAAGAAATCCTAAATTGCGCAACCCAAACCGTTTCCTTTGCTCGGTTCATTGCAAAATTTCACGCAGGTGCAAGTTGTGTCTTGAAATCAATTGCAGATGGAGAGTTTGTGGCAATGTTAAAACTTTTTAGGTGAGCGTTTACGTAAACAATTATATTCCCAGATTTGCTACAGACTTGTTAGACAAATAGCTAACAGTGTGGGATAAGTGTGTGCTATGAACAATGTGATCCTGTCTATTTGACAATCTCACATCCAGTTTGGCTTCATCAGCGTATGGACCGTGACTTCTGCTCAATTCAAGGTTAAACAACAGCAACCAGCATATTCGATGGAAATGGTTTTGACTGATTGTTAGTAATGGAGTCAGCGTTTAGAAATCGTTTTTTTTTCAAATCTTTTTGTGACTGGGCTTCTGAGGACCTATTAAGTTTGGTTAAACTACGCTGCGCCATTTTTGGAGTAGAAAGGCCAAAAAGCGTTCACAAAAAAGCGACACAACTGAATAACGGTTCAGCGAGTTTTACTACAGCGCGCTCACTTTCGCCGTTCCCANCACTGCCGTTTGATTACTTCTGCTTTNGCCTGTGTCCAGATTGGCTCGTTCGGGAAGCGAGCCATGATCGCCCGGCGACCAAGAACCGTGAATAATTTCTTTGCGGCCGCGCCAAGCGCATCGCTCAGTGTAAACACGCCTTAATTGGATTGAACTTTCGCTGTTCGCAACGGCATCAGTGCTCTCAGCATCCCTAAAATAAACTTGCCTTACTGCGCAAACTTTTCCTCAATGACTGATGATCAATCACTTGCATGATACAGTAGATACCACTGCAGCGGTTTGCGCCGTCGAAACAGAAATATAACTAACGTTTATCCCAACGATAGTGCTTTGTCTAAATAGCTGCCTGTGCTGTTGCACTATAGACAATTTCAGTTGTGTGGATCTATGCCTGGATGTGTCAAAACCAAGCTTTGCAATGCAAGTTTTTTTAAGTTAATTCTTTGCAGTTCTCTAGCAGCAGTGACAGCAATTGCTACTACTGGCCAATCAACTCTTTTTTGTTGAAAAGAATGTTAGTAGGAAATAGCATCTCAGGCTTGAATAAATTGCAGCTGGATTACGAAACTTATTGCGAAACGAACGACAATTCTAACTGCTATTGACGTGTTAGTGTGTACTGTACTTCAAGTGAAGTTAAACATTTTACACTCAGCATATAGATACGTATCACTTGCAATACGCATTGAAGAAACCGTAAGTGTTGTGAATAAGATCAGTGAACAAATCACAATAATTTTGGATACTCTTCCATTAACTGTGGATGCTTACAAAATGTTTAAAGGCGCAATGTAAACGACTAGAGGGAGGGAACGTAGCAGAACTGAAATTTAGTAGGCCTATAAACAAAAACACAGCTCTAGATGTTAGATGCTTGAAACAGTTGGCTGTAATTAAGCTAATTCTACCCCATTTGCTCTTTTTGGGGGTCAGATACTGCAATTTTCTTTATTGACCCCTTCCAGCGACCCTGTTAAATCTGTAGATGCGTCAAGTTAATAACGATTTGCTTTGCAGAGGGCCGCGAATGCGTCAACTGCGGAGCCACTGCAACCCCTTTGTGGAGACGTGATGGTACTGGTCACTACCTGTGCAACGCTTGCGGGCTCTATCACAAAATGAACGGACAAAATCGACCACTTATCAAACCCAAGAAGCGTCTGGTGAGCTGACATTTTAGGCAATGTCCCAAGCGTTGGCCATTTTTGGCAAGTTTCTTTAGTGTCGTTGTTAGGACAAAGGTTGTTGTTTAGCTAGACGAAACATAAAACAAATTTGATTCTCTGTTTAACCAAGAAAACAAATGAAATGCCGCTTCTCTTGAGATTGAGCAATGACGCAATTATCTTGACATCGCTAAGCATCAGGTGAAAATGACCCTATTAAGCAACGGCTGACACAACCATCCTTTCACACAATTGCGGCTCCTCCACGTCGCAATGCTGCAATTCTGACGTCATTCATTCAGCAGTTGGTCAGTAAATTTTCCACAAGGGGGCGTTCTTGGGCAAACCCTGCATCATCTGCAGAAACGATTCCCAGACTTTCAATACCATATTTTGACTTGTTTACATCTTTCACCGCAGCTCCTGGAATAAGCGCCTGGCAGTTTGGGGTCACAAAAATATCTGATAGGGCGATCGGCCTGAGGTTGGCGACCTTTGCGTTTGCACATCGCCCTGCGAAACGAGGCATTTTGAGATTCTCAACTATAAAGTTGCTAAATGGCATAGAACGCTGGAACAGTAAAAAACACAAACCTTAAAAACTTTGTTTCGTAAATGTTACGAAAAGACACCACTTTGCTGTTTTTTCTAATACTTGCCTTGGGCACGGTAAACAGCAAACACACAGTGTAAAGAAAATCTGACGAAAATTTGTTCCATGCTACACTATGTTTCAGCTGTTTCCTTAATTTTTGTCAAAGGCACTAAAGATACTTTCACAGAATATGTTACCACAAAGTATAAAAAGTAGAAGGCTGCAACGAAAGCCTGACAGGTGTTGTATTGTGCAATAACATAAATTTTATAGAATTTTTATTGAAACAGATTGTTAATCTGTAACAGTGTCACTGAACAGTCGGTGCATCAAACAAGAACTGCAACTCGAACCATAAAACAACTGACCAGGGTAAGGTGACCCTCTCGAGCCATGATATTGGCACTCCTGATCTCATTGTGTGAATCTAGTTACTGACTAAGGAGGGGAACAAAATCGTCGTATCTGCAGGGCGAATATTCAAATGAGAGAGGGTGAGTTTAGTTGCCAAGGTCTACGCAATATTGAAACCAGATCATCAGACCGCATTTTAAAAACGTTTGAAAAAGTTTGACTAACAGCAACTCAAACTTAAAAGAAAAATAATAAAAACGACAATTATTGTCATAGGCTTGGTTTGGTTGCACAAAGCAGGTTTGATAAGATTTGAATAACTTGACAGTTTTTTCGCTTCAGCTCATTTAAAAAAAGTACTAAAACTCATGACAACTTCATATTAAGATTCGATTGGCAACTGAATTGACTTATCTTGCTGAAACTTTTTTCTGAAATTAACTAGCTGCGAAGCAAGGTATTAATTAGTCAGTATTTCACATTTTCTGGAAATTATGATGTGTTTGCAATGTTGTCACAGTGGTCAAATTTCAACAGCAATAATTTGCAAAAGCTTATGAACAATTAAAATTATTTTAAGCTTAAACAGAAATAACTCCAACGTGCTCTTCTGTAATTTCATCAATTTCAATATCAACATTAAGATGATATTCTGTCGATGGAAAAAAATTGAAGTTATCCGTATTGGAACATAAATGCCGCCCAACTATCAAACTTACTTCAGAAGCTTTCTTCCATTAGCAACTTTGCACTTTTAGATAAGTTGTCTCGATTTATGCAGTAAATACACTCTTCATAAGCTGATCTATCAATCTCCTTTACTTTTTACGAAAAGGTGTCTTTGTTCCACCCTCGTGCTGCTAACCGTATTTCTACTGAACATGTTAACGTAGTTTGCGAAGTGCAAAATTATTCAAGACTTGAAAAACAGTAAACGAAGGTAAATCAAACCTCTGGTACCTTTGTTCAGTAGCCTTTTATCATTTTTAATTCTAGCTGGTTCACTTTTTTGAAAAGGTAACGTAAACTCTTACGTGCGTTGTCATGGGAATGCCGTATCGATTAGGGGCTGGAGACTTTTCCTTCCCGATAAGCATCAAGTGTTGAAACGCGCTTCCAGAAGTTACAGTTAATGTTGCTTAAAAACTTGTTAAGGTCTGTAGGACCATTTCGAATAGCAGAAAGTATCGAAAGGTTGTGTTTAGCAAGCAAAAATCTAATCAATGAAAGGTAGAAGTGCAGAATGGAAAGAAAGCGTTTGTCCGAAAACAAAAAGAGCTAAAGCTTTGTATTCTGCTGATTAAACACGTTTACGTGAGGAATAGTATCGTGTCACATAAAATACTTCTTTCCGTGTTTGAAAGTGATACTAACCCTTTTGATCCTCTGCTTGCGTGTTTTTTGTACAGTTCCTTGTTTTCTGAGGTAGGTCACTTTTCATGACACGGTACATCAACACATTGCGTCTGACGCATGAGACCTGTCATTTGTTGTAGTTCGGATTTTATCGTTGACGCCTCATAATCGAATGCTTTAATACCGTAATTTGTGCTGAAAGCAACTGGTGGCTTGAGAGGCATTTAGAGGGAGTGTCAAACTGCGCTTTCGAAAATATTTTGTGTGCTCTTTGAAGCTACACATAACAACAAAGAATGATTGGGAAGGTCCGATGTCAATTGATTGCCACTGACTCTTCATCCGATCAAGTAAAGGCAGACAGAAATTATCATTTTTGCCTGTTGCTTATCTTTTAGCGCAAGGTCACACCTCATAACAAAATTTTTTCAGTATTCAATACAAGCAAAAAATGAGAGAATCCTGAGCGCTATTAACGCTTGTCAGTTTCACACAAAGATGAGGCCTAGCCCCAACCAATTTTCCAACGGCTGTAGAGCAATGGAATTTGCGCTTAAGTTGCATGCTCGCGTTGTTGCAAGGAAATTCACTTAAAAATTTGCCAGTGCAACGAGTAATTGAAAGCATCCTGCACTTTGGGAAGTGTGCAGCTATGCTGTCATGTTCTTAGACCTGAGAAGCTTAAACCAATGGACACCAAAGCCTTATCTTTTACACAAATTTCCTTCACACACACTGTGAATTATTCAAGACGGCATATTATCCCACAACAGGTATCGTTGTCAAGGTGCACACGGGAAAATAATTACAGGCGTTTGATTACTTGCTACCCGCGGAAATTCTTGCTCGTCGGTTACTTTTAAAGTGTGAATTTTCTGCCAAGACGAGCACGGCTGTGTGCTCGCAGCTGGCACCAAAGTTTCATGAAGATAACTATTAGCGCGAGCGGCATTCTTGCCCATTGCGAAAACAGTTATGAAAAATTGATGTCAAAGTCCGCGTTCATCCCCGTGTTGACCCCGATGGTCTGCAAGCATGCAATCCTTGAAGATGTACAGCTGAAGAGTTACGACTTCTTGCATGGGTTTTGCTCATCACCGCTCCTACTGTCTATTTAACGTGCTTACGCGTCACTGTTGCCGTGACGACGCCGGCAGGGGATAGATCTGATAAGGCGTCCGGCGAGAGTTCGCTTTTTCACTGCTGGGACATCTATTCGTTTCCGATTTCCAGTCATCGTCTTGCCGCTCTGACTTCAGAGTGGCAGAACTGAAATGCGCAATTTGAACGCCTGTCATCTGCCAGGCATAACTGCTCATCATTTTCCTGCTCTGGGTCACGAGCCAAGACCTTGTAAACTACCAACAAGCGCCCACCGAGAAGCTTTCATCATCGAAGACAGCATATGGGATTTTGTCACTTAATTTGGTGCATAATTCGAATAGATGCATTATTGATGGTGTTTTTCAGTCACTCTTTTGTGTTTGGTATATTTCTGGTGAGGACCAGTCAAATTACAACGAGCTGCAGAGCACGGATTTTTTATCAGACTGGCAGCGACAGATCGGGCAGATTTTTAGTGTTTTACTTGTATTGGAAGACATAGCACAACTGTTGATTTTCAGGTTTTTAATCCCGTGACATTTAAAGACCATTTTTGACAGGCAAACGCCAAAGGTAAAGTAGAGGAGGAACCGCGAGCGGGGATGTCAGACATAGCGAAAGATTCAAAATGGCGGGCTTTATTATCTTGCAGGTCGCTTCTGCTTCGTGTTCAGCCTTACTCACTTGACTTTGATATGGAGTGATCTTTTGTTACATGCTTTGCTTCGGTCCGGATCACTGCTTGGTTTGCAAATTTGTTTTAAAAAGTTACAAAGCCATTATTATTATATATTTTTTCTGCTTCTGAGAACAACAAAGACAATTTTGTTTGAAGAGGCATTGTTTTACCGATTTCATGTTGCGAGAAAGTGGCAGTTACTTTCTGAGAACTGCACATCAGCTTGGGGCAAATTTTGATGTCTTTGTTACAAATCCCAACTTCCAACTTAAAAAGCTGCTTGATAACATGCGTCATCAACACCTCATCTACACCATCAACACATCTGCGTCATCAACACCTCANCAGTACAATTTTTGTGCTTAAATTAACTTTGTCAGGTTTCATTCGTTGCTTTTTGTTGATGTATTGAGGATCGAACTGAAAGTGTACTTTTTCCCAAAATTTAGAAAAACTTTGTCTGCTATTACAACCATGGTTTGATACTCAAAGGGCCAGCATAATCACACAGGTAACAATTTGACAGAGCTAAG